>Ga0307514_10001419_pt1 | contig 29520 bp, 22 predicted proteins | sample 16_EM_MG_FD_203088 | JGI IMG/M metagenome (GOLD analysis project Ga0307514, IMG submission 203088) | Populus trichocarpa ectomycorrhiza microbial communities from riparian zone in the Pacific Northwest, United States - 16_EM | ecosystem: Host-associated > Plants > Roots > Unclassified | place... | reverse complement strand
GCGGCGGGGCCACATTGGGCGCGGCCGTCAGTTCACGCAGCAGTGCCAGCTTGGGGGCGCTGGTGGCATCGTTCTTGTCCAGCTGCAGCGCCTTGTTGTAGGCCTGGCTGGCGAGCTGGGCGTAGACGTCGCCCAGGTTCTGGTAGGCGGTGGCGTAGGTCGGATTGGTGCGGATCGCCTTGTCCAGCGCTTCGCGGGCCTTGTCGTAGTCACCCATGGAGCCGTAGATCACGGCCATGTTGTTGTACGGCGCCGGCATGTCGGGGTGGTCTTCGACCAGCTTCTGGAACACCGTCAGCGCCTCCTGCTTGCGGTCCAGCATGGACAGCGCGACACCGCGGCGAAAGCGCATCTGCGCGTCCTTGGGGTTGCGGGCCAGGGTTTCGTCGATCAGCTTCAGCGCCTGCGCGTGCTGGCCTTCGCGGATCAGGCGCTGCACTTCGCTTGCTTCGGGTGACGCCGCGGCCGGCTTTGAGGCCGCCGCCGGGGCGGTGGTCTGTGCGCTTGCGGGCAGGCTGACCAGCGCGCTCAGGGCCAGCAGCCAGCCACAGGTCAGGCTTCGCACCGGCCCGGCGGCCCGGTCAGCGTGAAGAATCGCCTGGGACGCAAGTGGGGCACGGGCAAACAGCATGGGCAGGCGGTCAGGTGGCAAGTGGGCAGGCAAGCAACAAAATGGGCCGGGCGGCGACTGGCGCTGCCCAAAGCTCGCCGAGTCTATCCAAATTCGCGTGTTTCACTGGGACGAACCGCGCTGGGCATGCGCAAAGCCTGCGGGTTATGCCCCGTTTCTGCGTCGATTTTGCAGCTTTGATGCCGGCCGGGAGAAGGTATAAGGGCGACAGAGGAAACGGAAACCTGCCCATGAGTTTGATTCGCCAAGTCTGGTTGCTGCTGCTGCTGACGCTGACGCTGGCTTTTGCCGGCGCCTTCGGCCTGTCCATGTTGTCGGCCCGGCAATACCTGGCCACGCAATTGGCCATGAAGAACCACGACAGCGCGCAATCGCTGGCCCAGACGCTGGCGGGCCAGCATGGCGACCTGCCAAGCATGGCCGCCACGCTGGACCGCCAGTTCGAGATCGGCTTCTACGAGCACCTGCGGCTGCGCACGCCGCAAGGCGGCACGCTGCTGTCGCGCGAAGCGCCGCCGATGGCCGATGGTGTGCCGGACTGGTTTGCCGACCTGCTGTCGCTGAACGTGACCCAGGGCCTGGCGCCGGTGGTGGCCGACGGCGTCAGCGTGGGCTCGCTGGAAGTGCGGGGCAACACCCGCTTTGCCTACCGCGAACTGTGGCGGGGCATGCTGCGCACGCTGACCGCATTTGCGCTGCTGGCGATTGCGCTGGGTGCACTGGCCCACCTGCTGCTGCGCCGCATCCGGGTGCCGCTGGAAGCCACGGTGCGCCAGGCCCAGGCCTTGACCGAGCGGCGCTTCATCACCGTCAGCGAACCTTCGGTGCCCGAGCTGCGCAACGTGACCCGGGCGATGAACCTGATGGTCGACCGCCTCAAGGCCATGTTCGACGAGCAGGCCGGCCAGGTCGAGATGCTGCGCCGCCAGGCCAATTGCGACCCGCTGACCGGCGTCTCCAACCGGCCGCATTTCATGAGCCGGCTCAAGGGCCTGCTGAGTTCGGAAGACGGCGTGGCCGGTGGCGCGCTGCTGCTGGTGCGCATCAGCGACCTGCAGGGCCTGAACCGCCGCCTGGGCCGCGTGGCGACCGACGCGATGCTGCGCGATGCCGGCCACGCGATCATCGACTCCGCCACGCGTGTCGGTTCCTTCGAGGTCGGCCGGCTGAACGGCTCCGACTTCGCGATGCTGCTGCCCGAAGCGGCGTCCCTGCGTGAACCTGCGGTGGACGTGTCGGCCCGGCTGCGCAGCCTGTTGCGCGAGTCCGGCCGCGAGCGGCTGGGCGGCGTCTCGGCCGTGGTCGGCGCGGTGCGCTGGTGGCATGGCGCGCCCATTTCATCGCTGCTGGCCGCGGCCGACCAGGCGCTGGCGCGGGCCGAGGCCAAGGGCGCATTTGCGGTCGAACTGGACGACACCGGCGACGGCGTGATGCTGGGCGAAGACAGCTGGCGCTCGCGCATCGAAGCCGCGTTGACGGCAGAGCGCGCGCACCTGGTCGAATTCCCGCTGATCGACGCGTCCCGCGCCGTGCTGCTGCGCGAATGCCCGCTGCGCCTGCAGCTCGACGAAGGGGCGGAGCCGCTGTCCGGTGCCAAGTGGTTGCCGATGGCGCGCCGCACCCAGCTGACCGCCCGCATCGACCTGGTCGCTGCCGACCTGGCCTTGCGCGCGATCGCCCGCGACGGCATCCCCCGTTCGGTCAACCTCAGCCCGCACTCGCTGAAAGACAGCGCGCTGATGCCGCAGCTGCGCAGCCTGCTGGACCTGCACCGCGCGGCCTCGCCCGGCCTGTGGCTCGAAGTGGATGAAGCCGGCGCATTCAACGAATTGCGCCTGCTGCGCGAACTGGTCAGCATGGCGCATGCCCATGGCGCCCGTGTCGGCCTGGAACATGCTGGCGAACACATCGCCGAACCCGGCGTGCTGCTGGAGGCCGGTCTCGACTTCATCAAGCTCGACGCCAGCGTGACCGAAGGCCTGGCCCACGACGACGCCCGCATCCAGCACGTGGCCAGCAGCGTGCGCATGCTGCACGGCCTTGACCTGAAGGTGTACGCCGAAGGCGTGGCCGACGCCGCTGACGCCGACGCGCTGTGGCAATGCAACATCGACGGCATCACCGGCCCGGCCGCGGTGCCGGCAGACGCACTGGCGGCCTGAGGCCGACCCACCGTACAGAACTCAGCCGTGGACGCCGCACCGACGCCGGACGCCGACCCGATGCCCACGCCCCCGTTCCAGCCCGACCTGGACGCCTGCTGCGGCAACGGCTGCGACCCTTGCGTGTTCGACCTCTACGACCTCGCGATGGACGAGTACCGCCAGGCGATGCGCGCCTGGCGGGCGCGGCATCCCGATTCGGCGACGGGCAACTCCTGACGCGAAACGCGGGCAGCTACAGGATGTCGCCCGTGTGCACCTCGAAGCGGCCGGTCTTGCGGTCTTCGAAGTAGTGCAGCAGGGTGTCGCGCACGGTGCGGAAGGCGATTTCGTCCCAGGGGATTTCGTCTTCGCGGAAGAGCTTGGCTTCCAGGGTTTCGGGGCCGGGGTTCAGCGTGGTGTCCAGCATGCGGGCCAGGTAGAACAGGTGCACCTGGCCGACGCGCGGCACGCTCAGCACGGTGAACAGGCCCTGCATCTCGATCTGCGCGCCGGCTTCTTCGTCGGTTTCGCGCTCTGCACCCTGGGCCGTGGTTTCGCCCAGCTCCATGAACCCGGCCGGCAGCGTCCACAGGCCGTAGCGCGGCTCGATGGCGCGGCGGCACAGCAGCACCTGGTCCTGCCAGACCGGCACAGTGCCCACCACGTTGAGCGGGTTTTCGTAGTGCACGGTGTGGCACTGGCTGCAAACCGCGCGCGGCCGGCTGTCGTCCGCTGGCACGATGTAGGCGGTGGGCGAACCGCAGGCGCGGCAGTGACGAATGGAGCGCTCGAGCAGCATGGCTTTGCAGTGTAGCGGGCAGGCCGCAGCGCTTTGCCGGCTGCATGGCATCATCGTCGTCCACCCTTCGTTTTCCCCCTCATTTGCTGCCGGTAGCCGCCACGGCGCCGGCCCCGTGCCGCCATGAGCCTTGTCTTCCCCGCCCCCGCCGTCGTCACCGTGCCAGTCGCCGGCGCCAGCAGCGATCAATTCCCGGTTCGCCGCATCTATTGCGTCGGCCGCAACTACGCCGAACACGCCATCGAGATGGGCGCCACCGGCCGCGAGCCGCCGTTCTTCTTCATGAAGCCGGCCGACGCGATCCTGGCCGTGCCGCAGGGCGAGACCGGCCACATGGCCTACCCGACGCTGACCCACAGCCTGCACCACGAAGTGGAACTGGTGGTGGCCATCGGAAAGGGCGGCAAGGACATCAGCGCCGAAGCCGCAGGCGAGCACATCTGGGGCTACGCCATCGGCCTGGACATGACCCGCCGCGACCTGCAGAACGACATGAAGAAGCAGGGCCGCTCATGGGAGATCGGCAAGGCTTTCGAGCAGTCGGCGCCCATCGGCCCGCTGCATCCGGTCGCCGGCACCGGCGAGCTGACCAGCGGCGCGATCACACTGGAAGTCAATGGCGAGCTGCGCCAGCGAGGCGACCTGTCGGACCTGATCTGGAATGTGCGCGAGACCATCGCGGTGCTGAGCCAGGGCTGGGAACTGGCGCCCGGTGACCTGATCTACACCGGCACGCCGGCAGGGGTTGGCGCGGTCAAGGTGGGTGACACGCTGCGCTGCGAGATCACCGGACTGGGCAGCCTGGCGGTCGAGATCGTTGCAGGTGCGTGACACGAAACCCGTGATGGAGCTCTACAACTACTTCCGCTCGGCGGCCTCGTACCGGGTGCGCATTGCGTTGGCGCTCAAGGGCCTGGCCTATGACTACAAGCCGGTGCACCTGGCACGCAGCGAGCAGATGGGCGAGTCCTACGCCGCCGTGTCGGCCACCCGGCTGGTGCCGCTGCTGCGCGACGGTGAAGCCTCGGTGCACCAGTCGCTGGCCATCATCGAGTACCTGGACGAGACGCACCCCGAGCCACCGCTGCTGCCGGCGGACCCGCTGGGCCGGGCCCAGGCCCGCGCGCTGGCGCTGGACATGGCTTGCGAGATCCACCCGCTGAACAACCTGCGCGTGCTGCGCTACCTGGTCAAGGACCTGGGCCTGTCGGAAGAGGACAAGACCCGCTGGTACCGGCATTGGACCGAAACCGGCCTGGCCACGGTCGAGCGCCAGTTGCAAGTGCAGGCGGGCCGCTTCAGCATGGGCGACACGCCGGGGCTGGTCGACTGCGTGCTGGTGCCGCAGATCTTCAACGCCCAGCGTTTCCAGTGCCGGCTGGACCATGTGCCGCAGGTCATGAAGGTCTTCGACGCCTGCATGGCCTTGCCAGCGTTCAGCGAGACGCATCCAGCGCGCTGTCCCGATGCCGAATGAGTTGGTGACGGATTCGATCTGGCTGCACGCCAGCGGTTTGCCGGCGGAGGCCGCAGGGTTGATGAGCACCCGGGCCGGCGGCGTCAGCCTTGGACCGTGGGCCAGCCTGAACCTGCGGCCACCGGGCCTGCGGGGTGACAACCTCGATGTGCCCGAGTCGATCTGGCGCAACCAGCAGCGTTTTGCCGCCGCGCTGGGCGGCGCCAGGCCTGTCTACCTGGACCAGGTGCACGGCACGCGGGTTGTGCAACTGCGGGCCGGTGAAACCCCGGTGGACGCGCAAGGCCAGTCGACCGAGTTCTGGCAAGCCGACGCCAGCATCACCACCGAGCGCTGCCTGGCCTGCACGGTGCTGGTGGCCGACTGCCTGCCGGTGCTGTTTTCGGCGCCGCAGGGGCGGGCGGTGGGCGCTGCCCACGCGGGTTGGCGTGGGTTGGCGGGTGGCGTGCTGCAGGCCACGCTGGCGGCGCTCTGTGAAGCTGCGGGCTGCAAGCCCTCGGAAGTGACGGCCTGGCTGGGCGCCTGCATCGGGCCGCAGCGCTTCGAGGTGGGAGACGAGGTGCGCATCGCGTTCGGCGCCGAACCGGGCGACCCCTGCTTCCGGTCAGTTGCCACGCCGGAAGGCTTGCCGCCGAAATGGTGGGCCGACCTGCCGGGCCTGGCGCGCCGGCGGCTGCGTGCGGCTGGCGTGCAGCAGATCGGCGGGGGCCAGTGGTGCACCGCGAGCGATGCCGTGCGCTTCTACTCCTACCGGCGTGACACCGGTGTGACCGGCCGGCACGCTGCGGCCATCTGGCGACGCTGAGTCGCCCGCCTTCAATCGGGCGTCGGGGCCGCGCGATCGTTGACAGATGGGTTGACAGAAGGGTCGACAGACGGCTTGCCAGCCGGACCGGGCTGCGCGGCGCGCTCGGCCTCCCATTGTTGCTGTTCGGCCAGTCTGCGAGCACGCCGTCGCATGGGCGCGCCCATGACATAGAGCAAGATGGCCAGTGGCATCACGCCGTATAACAAGAAGGTGAAAAGCGCGCCCAGCACGCTGCCCTCGGTGGCGGTGGCGGTGGCCTCGGCCAGCGCCATCATCAGCGCGACGAAGATCCAAGCGGCAGCAACGATGTGCATTTTTCGGGATGTGATTCGCAATATCGCTTAACGGAAATTAAGGCCTTGCTGCGGTAAGCTGCATCAGGGCCTCCGGCCTTGCCGCATGCGGCAAGTGACCGTGGGGCTGATCAACAGGAGACAAGCCGTTGAACAAGCGTTTTACCCCGTCGTCGTTCGAAGACATGGGTGCCCAGGCGCAAGCGCACGCCGATGCCTTTGGCCATGCCGTCGGCAACCTGCTGAAATCGTGGTCCGGCATCAGCGTGCCGGCACCCGCGCTGACGCAGTTGCGCGACGATTATCTGCAACAGGCCACGGCCATCTGGAACAGCGTGCTGACCAGGGGCGCAAGCGGTGCAGGCGAAGCACCGGCCGAGGCCAAGCCGCTGGCCATCACCGACAGGCGCTTTGCCGCAAAGGACTGGGGCAGCCACCCGGGCAATGCCTTCACCGCGCAGATGTACCTGCTGAACAGCCGCATGATGCTGCAGCTGGCCGATGCGCTGCAGGGCGACGACAAGACCCGCGCCCGCGTGCGCTTCGCGGTGCAGCAGTGGATAGACGCGGCCAGCCCGAGCAACTTCATCGCGCTGAACCCCGAGGTCCAGCGCAAGGCGCTGGAGAGCCGCGGCGAGAGCATTGCGCAAGGCCTGCGCCAGCTGTTCCATGACCTGCAGCAAGGCCATGTCTCGCAGACCGACGAGAGCCTGTTCGAGGTTGGCCGCAACGTGGCCACCACCGAAGGCTCGGTGGTGTTCGAAAACGCGTTTTTCCAGCTGATCGAATACAAGCCGCTGACGGCCACCGTCTTCGAGCGGCCGATGCTGTTCGTGCCGCCCTGCATCAACAAGTACTACATCCTGGACCTGCAACCAGACAACTCGCTGATCCGCTACACCGTCTCGCAAGGCCACCGGGTGTTTGTCGTCAGCTGGCGCAACCCGGATGACAGCATGCGCGCCCACACCTGGGACGACTACGTCGAGCAGGGGGCGATCCAGGCGCTGCGCACGGTGCAGGAGATCACCGGCGCCAAGACCTTGGACACGCTGGGCTTCTGCGTGGGCGGCACCTTGCTGGCGACCGCTTTGGGCGTGCTGGCGGCGCGCGGCGAGCAACCGGCCGCCTCGGTCACGCTGCTGACCACCTTTGTCGATTTCTCCGACACCGGCGTGCTGGACCTGTTCGTCGACGAATCTTCGGTGCAGCTGCGCGAGATGACGCTGGGCGCCGAAGCGCCGGGCGGCCCCGGGCTGCTCAAGGGCCAGGAACTGGCCACCACCTTCAGCTTCCTGAGGCCCAACGACCTGGTGTGGAACTACGTCGTCGGCAACTACCTGAAGGGCGAGATGCCGCCGCCGTTCGACCTGCTGTACTGGAACAGCGACTCGACCAACCTGCCGGGCCCGATGTACTGCTGGTACCTGCGCCACACCTACCTGCAGGACGAGCTGAAGCAGCCCGGCAAGCTGACCGTCTGCGGCGTGCCGCTGGACCTGGGGCTGATCAAGGCACCGGTGTACCTCTACGGCTCGAAGGAAGATCACATCGTGCCTTGGAAGAGCGCCTATGGTTCGACCAAGGTGTTCAAAGGCCCCAAGCGCTTCGTGCTGGGCGCCTCCGGCCACATTGCCGGCGTGATCAACCCGCCGTCCAGTGGCAAGCGGTCCCACTGGATCAACGAAGGCCTGCCGCCCACGGCCGATGAGTGGCTGGCCCATGCCAAGGAAAATCGCGGCAGTTGGTGGACCGACTGGAGCCAGTGGCTCGCCAGCCATGCGGGCAAGCAGGTGCCTGCGCCAAAAGCGCCTGGCAGCAAGCAGCACAAGGCCATCGAGCCTGCGCCCGGCCGCTACGTCAAACAGCGCGCTTGACCCGATGGCCGCAGGCCTTGCCAACGCGCATCCTCAGCACCATCACCCCTGTCCCCGCCGCGCGTTGCCGTTTGCCTCGCGGCCCGAATCCACAGCAAGGAGTCTCATCCCATGACCACCGACATCGTCATCGTCGCCGCCACCCGCACTGCCGTCGGCAAGTTTGGCGGCAGCCTGGCCAAGACCCCGGCCCCCGAGTTGGGCGCCACCGTCATCAAGGAACTGCTGCGCCGCACCGGCCTGGCCGGTGAACAGGTCAACGAGGTGATCCTCGGCCAGGTGCTGACCGCCGGCTCCGGCCAGAACGCGGCTCGCCAGGCCGTCATCAAGTCCGGCCTGCCGAACGGCGTGCCGGCGATGACCATCAACAAGGTTTGCGGCTCGGGCCTGAAGGCCGTGATGCTGGCGCTGCAAGCCATCCGCGACGGTGACAGCGAAATCATCATCGCTGGCGGCCAGGAAAACATGAGCCTGGCGCCCCACGTGCTGCCAGGCTCGCGCGATGGACAGCGCATGGGCGACTGGAAGCTGGTCGACACCATGATCACCGATGGCCTGTGGGACGTCTACAACCAGTACCACATGGGCATCACCGCCGAGAACGTGGCCAAGCAGTACAGCATCAGCCGCGAAGCGCAGGACGCACTGGCGCTGGCCTCGCAGCAGAAGGCCGCCGCGGCGCAGGACGCCGGCAGGTTCAAGGACGAGATCGTCGGCGTCAGCCTGGCGCAGAAGAAGGGTGACCCCATCGTCTTTGATGCAGATGAATTCATCAACCGCAAGACCAACGCCGACGCGCTGGCCAGCCTGCGCCCGGCCTTCGACAAGACCGGCTCCGTGACCGCCGGCAACGCCTCGGGCCTGAACGACGGCGCGGCCGGCGTGGTCGTGATGACGGCGGCCAAGGCGGCAGCGCTGGGCCTGACACCGCTGGCCCGCATTGCCAGCTACGCCAGCGCCGGGCTGGATCCGTCCATCATGGGCATGGGCCCGGTGCCGGCGGCGCGCAAGGCGCTGGCGCGTGCCGGCTGGAAGGCGGCCGACCTGGACCTGCTGGAGATCAACGAAGCCTTTGCCGCGCAGGCCTGCGCGGTGCACCAGGAAATGGGCTGGGACACCAGCAAGGTCAATGTCAACGGCGGCGCGATTGCCATCGGCCACCCGATCGGTGCATCCGGTGCCCGCATCCTGGTCACGCTGCTGCACGAGATGCAGCGCCGGGATGCGAAGAAGGGCATTGCCTCGCTGTGCATTGGCGGTGGCATGGGTGTTGCACTGACGGTCGAGCGTTGAACCACAGCGAGACGCAGGGAATGTACGGACGTGTGCGGCCGGGCCGACGCGCGATAGTGGTTTGAAACCGCTGCTTTCCCTTCGATATCCAAGCTCAGGAGATAAAAGACATGACTCAAAAAGTAGCGTACGTGACCGGTGGCATGGGTGGCATCGGAACCGCGATCTGCCAGCGCCTGGCCAACAGCGGCCTGAAGGTCATCGCCGGCTGCGGCCCCAGCCGTGACTTCACCAAGTGGCTGGACGAACAGCGTGCGCTGGGCTTCACGTTCTACGCCTCGGTGGGCAACGTGGCCGACTGGGAATCCACCGTGCAGGCCTTCAAGACCGCCAAGGCCGAACACGGTCCGATCGACATCCTGGTCAACAACGCCGGCATCACCCGTGACCGCATGTTCCTGAAGATGACGCCCGAGGACTGGCATGCCGTCATCGACACCAACCTGAACTCGATGTTCAACGTCACCAAGCAGGTGGTGCCGGACATGGTCGAGCGAGGCTGGGGCCGGGTGATCCAGATCTCGTCGGTCAACGGCGAAAAAGGCCAGGCCGGCCAGACCAACTACTCGGCCGCCAAAGCCGGCATGCACGGCTTCACGATGGCGCTGGCGCAGGAAGTGGCTGCCAAGGGCGTGACGGTCAACACCGTCAGCCCTGGCTACATCGGCACCGACATGGTCCGCGCCATCAAGCCCGAGGTGCTGGAGCGCATCGTCGCGACGATCCCGGTCAAGCGCCTGGGCACGCCCGAAGAGATCGGCGCCATCGTCGCCTGGCTGGCGGGCGAAGACTCCGGCTTCACCACCGGTGCTGATTTCTCCTGCAATGGCGGCCTGCACATGGGCTGAAGCCTTTGGTCTGTGACAGCGGCATCGCGCTGGCATCGCGCCGCGACGGGCCTTGTGCCGGATACCCGCCGGGATACCCGCCCGGGTGCCCGGCACAGTCTCTTTTTTGCGATTTTTTGGCAGCACACGGGATCCCGGCCGCTGCAGTGATTGACCGCAGCCTTGCCGCGGCAGACCATGTCTGGCGGACTGCCTCACGGCCGTCACGAGGCACATGACCTCCAGGGGAGGCCCGACGCACGGCGGCGGGTCAGGGGGTGAACAGAAGGGCTGTCATGGATTTCCTGCTGTCTTTGCTCGGACGCAACGGCTTCCTGCCGCACGGCTACTGCTTCACCTGGGCGCCAGGCCTGCTGTGGCCGATGGTGCTGGCCGATGGGTTGATCGCGGCGGCGTATTTCTCCATTCCGCTGGCCATCGTCAGCTTCTACCGCAAGCGCCCGGACATCGGTTACCGCCCGGTGGCCTGGCTGTTCAGCGCCTTCATCTTTGCCTGCGGCATCACGCATGTGATGGACGTGTGGACCATCTGGCAGGCCGATTACGGGCTGCAGGTGCTGGCCAAGGTCTTCACCGCGGCCATCTCGGTCGTCACCGCCGTTGCCCTCTGGGTGCTGCTGCCACGCGCCTTGCGCATCCCGTCGGCAGCGCAGCTGCGCAGCGCGGTCAGTTCGCTGGAGGCCGAGGTCAGCAAGCGCCGCAGCGCCGAGCAGCACCTGGCAGGCATCGAGCAAAGCGTGGCCCTGACGCTGGACAGCATCGGCGCCGGCTTCATCGTCACCGATGCGCAGGGCAAGGTGACCCGCATGAACGAGGTCGCCGAGCGGGTCACCGGCTGGTCGGACGCGGAGGCGCGTGGCCGCGTGCTGTGGGACGTGCTGGTGCGCGAAGGACGCGACGAGGCCATCACCGGCGAGAATCCGGTGGAGGTGGTGCGCAGCCTGCTGGCCACGGCCGGCCCAGTGACCCGGCATGACCTGATCCGCTCGCGCAACGGCAGCCTGACCCCGCTGGAAGTGCGCGCCACGCTGGCCCCGAAAGACGGTGAAGGCGGCGAGCAGCGCGGCATGACGCTGGTGTTCCGGGACCTGACGCAGATCGAGGAGATCGAGGCCGAGCGGCTGCGGCTGGCCGCCATCGTCGACTCGTCCATCGACGCCATCGTCAGCAAGTCGTTGGATGGCCGGGTCACCAGCTGGAACCATGCTGCCGAAACCCTGTTCGGCTACACCGCCCGCGAGGTCATGGGCCAGCCGGTGCAGGTCATTGCCAACCCCGAACACGCGATGGCCGAGCCGCACATGCTCGCCGACATTGCCTCGGGCCACAGCGTGCCGCCGTTCGACACCGTGGCCCGGGCCAAGGGCGGGCGCCACTTCGAGGTTTCGGTCAGCGTCTCGCCGCTGCGCGATCCTTCCGGTCGGGTCGTGGGCAGCGCCAAGATCGTGCGCGACCTGAGCCCGCAGCGGCGCGCCGAGGCCGCGCTGCGCGAGAGCGACGCCCGGCTGCGGCTGGCGCTCGATTCGGCCCAGATCGGCGAATGGGACATGGACCTGGCGACCGGCGCCACCCGGCGCTCGATCCGCCATGACCGCTGCTTCGGCTACAGCCAGCTGCAGCCTTCGTGGTCCTTCAACACGCTGCTGGCCCATGTGCACCCGGAAGACCGGCCCGAGCTGCAGGCGAGTTTCAGCGCCGCCGTCGAGCAGCAAGGCGACTGGCAGGCCGAATGCCGCGTGCGCTGGCCAGACGGCAGCGTGCACTGGATCAGCCTGCAGGCCGGGCTGCTGCACGACAGCGGCACTGCCGGCCGCATGCTGGGCATCGTGACCGACATCACCCAGCACAAGCTGGCGCAGGAAGCGCGCCAGAAGGCCATGCGGCTGGAAGCCGAGAACCAGCAGATCCAGACCGCCAGCCGGCTCAAGAGCCAGTTCCTGGCCAACATGTCGCACGAACTGCGCACGCCGCTGAACGCGGTGATCGGCTTTGCCGACCTGCTGCACAGCGGTGCAGTACCGGCGCAGTCGCCCAAGAACCGCGAGTTCCTCGGCCACATCGCGGCCAGCGGCCGGCACTTGCTGCAACTGATCAACGACGTGCTGGACCTGTCCAAGGTCGAGTCCGGCAAGTTCGAGTTTTTCCCGCAGCAGCTGGCGCTGGCACCGCTGGTGCGAGAGGTCTGCGACGTGCTGCAGCCTGGCATGCAGCGCAAGCAGTTGCGCCTCGTGCTGGACCTGGACCCGGCGGTGGACACGGTGGATCTGGACCCGGGCCGGCTCAAGCAGGTGCTCTACAACTACCTGTCCAACGCCATCAAGTTCACGACTGAAGGCGGGCAGGTCACCATCCGCACGCGCCCCGAGGGCCCGGCGCATTTCCGGCTGGAGGTGGAGGACACAGGCATCGGCATTGCCGAGGCCGACCTGCCGCGCCTGTTCGCCGAATTCCAGCAGCTGGACACCGGCTACAACAAGCAGCACGCCGGCACCGGCCTGGGCCTGGCGCTGACCCGCCGGCTGGTGCAGGCCCAGGGTGGCCGCGTGGGCGTGCGCAGCACGCTGGGTGCCGGCAGCGTGTTCCACCTGGTGCTGCCGCGCGTGAAACCCGATCCTGCCGACGGCCTGATGCTGCCGCCAGCCAGCCACCGGCTGCTGGTCATCGAGAGCGATCCGCGGCTGGTGCGCAGCCTGGCCGACACCGGTTTCCTGGTCGACGCGGCAGCCAATGCCGTGGAAGCCGTTGCCCAGGCCAGCCAGCAAGCCTATGACGCCATCTTGCTGGCGCTGCGCCTGTCGGGGCGTGGCGGCCTGAGCGTGCTGGCCCGCATCCGCGAGTCCGGCCCCAGCCGCAGCGCGCCGGTGCTGGCGCTGAGCATGCCGGCGGGAGACACCGGCGAGACCGCGAGCTTCCCCGTCGCCGACCTGCTGGCCAAGCCGCTGCAGAACGGCGAGCTGTCACAGGCGCTGGGCCGGCTGGCGCTGCCGGTCAGCCGCCGGCCACGGCTGATGGTGGTGGACGACGACCCGCTGGCGCTGGCGCTGATGCGTTCATCGCTGGCCCAGCTGGGCATTGACGCTGTCTGCCTCGCCGATGGGCGGGAAGCGCTGGAAAGCCTGTCGCAGCACCGGCCGGATGCCTTGATCCTGGACCTGATGATGCCGGGCTTCGACGGCTTCGAGATGCTGGACGCCTTGCAGCGCCTGCCCACCTGGCGCGAACTGCCGGTGCTGGTGTGGACCAGCATGGTGCTGACCGACGACGAGTACGGCCGGCTGGCCACCTCGGCCCGTGCCGTGCTTGGCAAGGGCGGCGGTGCACTGGCCGACACCCTGGGCGCGTTGCGGCGCTGGCGGCCGCCTGTGGTGGCCTTGACCGAAGGAGACCTGCTGTGACCGTTGACACCCACCGCGCCGCGCGCATCCTGATCGTCGATGACAACGCGATGAACGTCGAGCTCACCAGCTACGTGCTGAGCGCCGATGGCCTGGAGGTCGATGCTGCAGAGGACGGCCTGGCCGCGCTGGACCGGGTGCAGGCCAACCCGCCGGACCTGATCCTGCTCGACATCCAGATGCCTGGCCTGGACGGGCTGACACTGGCGCGCCGGCTGAAGTCCGACCCGGCCACGCGCCACATCGTGCTGGTGGCCTTCACCGCTTATGCGATGAAGGGCGACGACGCCCGCATGCGCGCAGCCGGCTGCGACGGCTACCTCTCCAAGCCGATTGACGTGACCAAGCTGGCGGCCCAGGTGCGTGAGATGCTGCCGCCCGGGATCGGCTCCGCGATCGGCTGAGTCAGGCCAGCAGGCTGCGTGCAGCCGCCTGCAGCGCCGCCGCCTGGCCGTCCGCCAGCGTCAGTGTGTGCACCGGCGCATTGCCGCGGCGCTGCTGCCTGTCGTACAGCGGGTCGTAGTGCTGGCTCAGCAGCTCGGGCAGGAGCTGCGCCCAGGCGCCGGCCCGGGCCAGCGCCTGCCAATGGGCCACGGTGGCGTTGCCGCGCAGGCTGTTCAGCTCGGCCAGGCGCTCGCACAGCGCTTCGGGCTGCGCGGTGAAGAACCGGTACTCGTCCAGCAGCAGCTCGGTGCGCGCCGGAATGTCCATCTGCAGTTCCACCCAGCCTGCCGGGGCCTGCAGTGCGGCCAGCATGCTGTCCGGCAGCTGGCGGGCGCCAATGCGCCGGCTCTCTGCCTCGACAAACACCGGCCGCCGCGGGTCGAAACCCTGCAGCTGCTGCCAGATCTGCCCCTCGAACTGTTTTTGCCCCGGCTGGGCCACGCCGGGCAGGCCGCCCAGCACCGAGCCGCGGTGGGCGGCCAGCGCCTCCAGGTCCAGCACCTGTGCCCCCTCGTCCGCCAGCGCCGCCAGCAGCCGGGTCTTGCCGCTGCCGGTGCGCCCGCGCAGCACCTGCCACTGGAAGCGGCCGGGCAGGGTGGCCAGGTCTTCGCGCACCTGGGCCCGGAAGGCCTTGTAGCCGCCCTGCAGCTGGCGGGTGCGAAAACCGATCTGCGCCAGCACCAGCGACAGGCTGCCCGAGCGCTGGCCGCCGCGCCAGCAATAGACCAGCGGCCGCCAGTCCTTGGGCTTGTCGGCCACGTGGCGCTCCAGCATGTCGGCGATGCGGCGCGAGACCAGCGCCGCGCCCTGCTTGCGGGCCTCGAAGGTCGAGACCTGGGTGTAGACCGTGCCGACATGGGCGCGCTCGGCGTCGTCCAGCACCGGCCAGTTGACGGCGCCGGGCAGGTGGTCGTCGGCGAACTCGGCCGGCGAGCGCACATCGATCACGCAATCGAACTGCGCTGGCTGGGCCAGCCAGTCCGGCACCTGGATGGGAGAAAAACTCATGGGAGGAAGGCGGGCATCGAGGCGATTGTCCGCTGGATCAAAGACAGGCCAGCGGTCACGGCCAGCCCTCGAAAAGGCCTCCGTTGCCAAATCCTTGCCACGCTTGCCCGGGAGACCGGCAAAAACCAGAAAAAACCAAGACCGGCGAGGACTCCGTTGCCGGACTGCTGGGCATGCTTTGCCGCATTGGTTGCCGGCGTGCCTGCGTGTCGGTTTTTGCTTTCATCTGCCTTCGGAGCTCATCCCCATGTCCCAGTCCCGGACCTCGTCCCTCGCCTTGTTCTCCCGGCCCGCGTGGCTGGCCTGGGGCCTGCTGGCCACCGCTGCCGCCAGCGCTGCCTCGGATCCCTACAAGACGCCCGCCTCGTCGGTCGGCGCCATCGCGCTGGCCAACGACACGGTGATGGCCGTCAGCGACGGTGGCGACACCAAGCGCTTCTACACCATCGACGTGCCCGAAGGCGCCGGCTCGCTGACCGTCAGTGTGACCGGCGGCAGCGGCGATGCCGACATGTGGATGGCCGCCGCCGGCAAGCCGGTCAGCAAGATGCACTATGACTGCTACACCGGCGCCGAAGGCAACAACGACGTCTGCACCTTCTACAACCCCAAGCCCGGCCGCTACACGGTCATGCTGAGCAGCATCTACATCGGCGGCTACACCGATGCGCAGCTGCTGGCCAGCTACACCCTGGGCACCCAGCAGGGGCCCAAGGCGATCAAGCTGGCGTCCGGCGTGCCGGCGCAGGTGTCCGGCGCGGCCGGCAGCTCGGTGCTTTACAAGGTCAGCGTGCCCAAGGGCACCTCGCACCTGGTGGTCAGCAATGCCGGCGGCAGCGGCGACGTGAGCCTGTCCATGAAGTACCAGCAGGAACCCAGCCCGGACGGCAATGGCTGCGGCATGAGCTGCGACCAGGGCTTCCCCAAGGTCGGCACCTGGTACGTGAAGGTGACAGGCAACACCGATTTCCAGAACGTCGCGCTGACGGCCCAGCTGTCCACCCCGTCGCCCTTGACCGACCTGGGCAACGGCGTGCCGCTGACCGGCCTCAGCGGCAGCTGGGGCGACAGCGACATGCACTACTACAAGATCGACGTGCCCGAAGGCGCCGGCAAGCTGACGGTGGCGACCACCGGCAGCACCTCGGCCGACCTGCTGATGTATGTCAGCCGCGGCGAGGTGCCAAGCTGGTGGCAATACGACTGCAGCTCGGACGTGTTCGGCAATGGCGCCAACGAAACCTGCGTGTTCCCCACGCCCAAGGCCGGCACCTACTACATCGGCCTGAGGAGCTTCGACAGCTACAGCAACGTCGCCCTCACTGCCACCTATGAGCTCGGCGGTGGCGGCTACACCGGCGCGGCCTGCCCATCAGGTACCACGCAGCATGTGGGCACGCTGTACCGCGGCCAGGCGGCACGCTTCAAGTTCGACTCGGCCGGTGGCAAGGTTGGCGCGAAGATGACGGTGCAGACCGATTTCATGCACGACGAGATCTACCCGCTGGACTTCGACCTCTACCTGGAGCAGAAGATTGCCGACGGCCAATGGCAGGTCATCGGCTCGTCGACCAGCGTGAGCACCGATGGCACGGTGACGACGAAGACCGCGCCGGCCGGCATGCTGCGCTGGACCGTGACCGCACTGGACGGCTCGGGCGACTTCCGCCTGTGCACCAGCGGCGAGTGAACTGAAGGCGAGGCGCTGAAGGGCGCCTCGTGGCTTCATCAAGCTGCTGGCCTTGGCTTCAAGTTGCTGGCGCGATGGCGTCCAGCAGCTCGCTTTCCATCTGCAGCTGCACCTTGGGCTGGGCCAGCGTCATGCCGCTGATCAGGAAGGTGTCTTCCACCCGCTCGCCCAGCGTGGACACCTTGGCGAGCTGCAGGCTGATCTGGTGTGCGCCCAGCACGCGGGCAATCGCGTACAGCAGGCCGGAGCGGTCGCTCGCGCTGACCGAAAGCAGCCAGCGCTGGCCCCGTTCGTCCGGCCGCAACTGCACCCGCGGCTTGACCGGGAACGAACGCACCCGGCGCGAGACCCGGCCGCGGCTGGGCTCGGGCAACGGGCCGCTGCTGGCCAGCGCCAGCGCGGCCTGCGTCTCGACCAGCGAGATCATGTCGCGGTAGGCGGTGGCGCCCTGGTCGTCGGCCAGCGGGTTCACGACCTGGAAAGTGTCCAGTGCGTAGCCGGTGCGCGTGGTGTGCACCTTGGCATCCTGGATCGAGAAGCCGGTGCTGTCGAAATAGCCGCAGATGCGGGCAAACAGGTCCGGCCGGTCCTGGGCATAGACCAGCACCTGCAGCCCTTCGCCGATGGGCGAGGGCCGGGCCCGGACGATGGGCTTGTCCGTCGCCAGGTGGCGCCACAGCGAGCGGGCATGCCAGGCCACTTCCGAGCCATCGTGCCGCGCGAAGTAGCTGACCTCCAGCGTGGCCCACAGCGGCTCCTCGGTGCCCGGCAGCGCCGAGTGCAGCGCGAGCAGGTGGCGAGCCTCCTGCTTGCGGGCCTCGATCTCGGCGTCCGCGTTCGGCGCCGCGCCGCCCAGCGCACGCAGCGTGAGCCGGAACAGGTCTTCCAGCAGCTTGGCCTTCCAAGCGTTCCACACCTTCGGGCTGGTGCCGCGGATGTCGGCCACCGTCAGCAGGTACAGCGCGGTGAGGTGGCGAGCGTCGCCCACGTGGCGGGCAAAGGCGGCGATCACGTCCGCGTCCGACAGGTCTTCCTTCTGCGCCACACGGCTCATCGTCAGGTGTTCGCGCACCAGGAATTCGACCAGCGCGGCGTCGGCCTTGTCGATGCCGTGGTCGCGGCAGAAGCGCCGCACCTCGGTGCCGCCCAGCTCGGAATGGTCGCCGCCGCGGCCCTTGGCCACGTCGTGGAACAGCGCGGCAATGTAGAGCAGCCAGGGCTTGTCCCAGTTCGCCGCCAGCTGGGCGCAGAACGGGTACTCGTGGGCATGCTCGGGAATGAAGAAGCGGCGCACATTGCGCAGCACCATCAGGATGTGCTGGTCCACCGTGTAGACGTGGAACAGGTCATGCTGCATGCGGCCGACGATGGCCCGGAACACCCACAGGTAGCGGCCCAGCACCGAGGTCTGGTTCATCAGCCGGAAGGCGTGGGTCTGGCCCTCGGGCTGCTGCAGGATCTCCATGAACAGCGCGTGGTTCACCGGGTCGCGCCGGAAGCTGCTGTTCATCACGTTGCGGGCGTTGTAGAGCGCGCGCAGCGTGCGGGCCGACAGACCCTTGATGCCGGGTGTCTGCTGGTAGATCAGGAAGGTTTCGAGGATGGCATGCGGACTGTCCAGGTAAAGGTCGTCGCGGATGACCTCCAGCATGCCGGCCCGGTCGAGGAAGCGGGCGTTGATCGGCCGCATCGGCGCCGTCTCCGAGCCCATGATGCGTTCCTCGATGTTCAGCATCAGGATCTGGTTCAGCTGGGTCACCGCCTTGGCGGCCCAGTAGTAGCGCCGCATCAGCACTTCCGAGGCGCGCTCGTTGCCGGTGCCGTGGTAGCCGAAGCTCTCGGCCACGGCGGTCTGCAGGTCGAACACCAGCCGGTCTTCGCGCCGGCCCGCCACCAGGTGCAGGCGCGCGCGGATCAGCTTCAACGTGCCTTCCTGGCGCTGCAGCTGCTTGACCTCGAACTGCGTCATCAGCCCCTTGGCCGCCAGCTCGCCCCAGGTCTTGCCCAGGCCTGCGGCGCGGGCCACCCACATCACCACCTGCAGGTCGCGCAGGCCGCCCGGGCTTTCCTTGCAGTTGGGCTCCAGCGAGTAGGGCGTGTCTTCGTACTTGACGTGGCGCTGGCGCATTTCCAGCGCCTTGGCGCGCAGGAAGGCCACCGGGTCCATGGCTTCGTCGGTCGCGCGGCGGAAGCGGGTGAACAGGCGGCGCGGGCCGCAGAGGAAGCGGCTTTCCAGCAGCGCCGTCTGCACCGTCACGTCATTGCGGGCTTCGCCCACGCATTCGTCCACCGTGCGCACCGAGGAGCCGATCTCCAGCCCGATGTCCCAGCAGCCGGTGATGAAGTCCGACACGCCCGCCTGGCAGGCCGGGTCGGCCTCGGCACCGGCCGGCAGCAGCACCAACACGTCAATGTCGGAATAGGGGCACAGCTCACCACGCCCGTAGCCGCCCACCGCCACCAGCACCGCGCCCCGCGGCAGGCAGGACTGGAACCACAGCTGGGCCAGCGTCGCGTCCACATGCCGGGCCAGCGCCCGTGCCAGTCGCGCCGCGCTGGTGACCGTGGGCCTGGCCTCGCGGAAATGGGTCAGCAAGGCCGCCTTGCCGTCCTTGAAGCGGCGGCGCAGTTCGGCCACCGGCACGGCGGCCTGCGGCGGGATCGGCGGCTGGATGACGGACTCTAGGACTGCAGACATCCGGTTTGTTCAGCCGTTGACGAAGGCCGGCGGGGGCGGGCTGCCTGCGGAAACCGTCAGCACTTCATAGCCGGTCTCGGTCACGACGATGGTGTGTTCCCACTGGGCCGACAGCGAGCGGTCCTTGGTGACAATGGTCCAGCCGTCCCCGGCTTCCTTGATCTCGCGCCGGCCGGCGTTGACCATCGGCTCGATGGTGAACACCATGCCTGGCACCAGCTCTTCCAGCGTGCCCGGCCGGCCATAGTGCAGCACCTGCGGCTCCTCGTGGAACTTCAGGCCGATGCCGTGGCCGCAGAACTCGCGCACGATGGAAAAACCCTGGTTCTCGGTGAAGGTCTGGATCGAATGGCCGATGTCGCCCAGGCGCGCGCCCGGCTTGACCTTGACGATGCCTTTCCACATGGCTTCGTAGGTCAGCGCGCACAGGCGCTTGGCGGCAATCGAGCCTTCACCCACGACGAACATCCGGCTGGTGTCGCCGTGCCAGCCGTCCTTGATGACGGTGACGTCGATGTTGACGATGTCGCCATTCTTCAGCGGCCTGTCGTTCGGAATGCCGTGGCAGACCTGGTGGTTGATCGAGGTGCAGACCGACTTGGGGTAGGGCGTGTAGCCCGGCGGCTGGTAGTTCAGCGGCGCGGGAATGCCACCCTGCACGTTCACGATGTGGTCGTGGGCCAGCTTGTCCAGCGCTTCGGTCGTGATCCCGGGCTTGACGTGCGGGGTCAGCATGTCCAGCACTTCCGAGGCCAGGCGGCCTGCGACGCGCATGCCTTCGATGTCGGCTGCGGATTTCAGGGTGATCGTCATCCACTGATTATCCCATCGCATCGTAAAATGCCGGGTTTCCACGGGCGCAACTGGGGAACCAAGTCAGCAGATGGTGGGCATTCCTGCCGCTGACTTTGTCGCCAGACCCCGCAACCCGCGCCCGCACCGCCGCCAACCGACGGAACCCCATGTCCACAGCTTCCAAGCACCTGATGCACTTCGAGGGCGGCAACGCCCTTTCCGCGTTTCGCGCCGCCGCTTTGCTGCCGGCCCTGCAGGCCGCATGCCCGCGCATCGCTGGCGTGTCCGCCCGCCATGTGCACTGGGTCTGGAGCGACGCCCCGCTGGCGGCCGACGCGCACCAGAAGCTGGCCGAGCTGCTGACCTACGGCGACGCCTATGAAGCGCAGGCCGAGGGCGAACTGATCGTCGTACTGCCGCGCCTGGGCACCGTCTCGCCCTGGGCCTCGAAGGCGACCGACATTGCCCACAACTGCGGCCTGCCGATCCACCGCGTCGAGCGCGTGACCGAATTCCGGCTGGTGCTCAAGAGCGGCCTGATCAGCACGCTGACCGGCGGCAACAAGCCGCTGACGCCCGAAGAGCGCGCCGCCTGCGCACTGCTGCTGCACGACCGCATGACCGAAAGCGTGGTCTTCGAGCGCGAAGCCTCGCAGCACCTGTTCGACGACAAGGCCGCCGAGCCGCTGGCCCATGTGGACGTGATCGGCCAGGGTCGCGCGGCCTTGGTCAAGGCCAACAGCGAGTTCGGCCTGGCGCTGTCGGACGACGAGATCGACTACCTGGTGAGCGCCTTCACCACGCTCAAGCGCAACCCCAGCGACGTCGAGCTGATGATGTTCGCCCAGGCCAACAGCGAACACTGCCGCCACAAGATCTTCAACGCCGAGTTCCGCATTGACGGTGAAGCCCAGCCGCTGTCGATGTTCGGCATGATCCGCAACACCGAGAAGCTGAACTCGCAGCACACCATCATTGCGTACAACGACAACGCCGCGGTGATGGAAGGCGGCCCGGTCGAGCGCTGGCTGCCTGAATCCTCAACTGCGGGTTTCACCGACGCCCCGAAGTACGGTCCGCGCGAGGAAACCGCGCACGTGCTGATGAAGGTCGAGACGCACAACCACCCGACCGCCATCTCGCCGTTCCCCGGCGCCTCCACCGGTGCCGGCGGCGAGATCCGCGACGAAGGCGCGACCGGCCGTGGCGCACGCCCCAAGGCGGGCCTGACCGGCTTCAGTGTCTCCAACCTGAACCTGCCCGGCACCAATGAGCCCTGGGAACAAACGCCCTACGGCAAGCCCGAGCACATTGCCAGCCCGCTGCAGATCATGACCGAGGGCCCGCTGGGCGGTGCCGCATTCAATAACGAATTCGGCCGGCCCGCGCTGGGCGGCTACTTCCGCGTCTACGAGCAGACCGTGGGCGAGGGCGCGCACGGCAGCGAAAACGCCATCCGCCGCGGCTACCACAAGCCCATCATGATCGCCGGCGGCCTGGGCATGATCTCGGACGGTCAGACCAGGAAGCTGCCGTTTGCCGCCGGCACGCTGCTGGTGCAGCTGGGCGGCCCGGGCATGCGCATCGGCATGGGCGGCGGCGCCGCCAGCTCGATGGCGGCCGGCACCAATACCGCGTCGTTGGACTTCGACTCGGTACAGCGTGGCAACCCCGAGATCCAGCGCCGCGCGCAGGAGGTCATCAACCACTGCTGGAGCCTGGGCGAAGGCAATCCCATCGTGGCGATCCACGACGTGGGCGCCGGTGGCATCTCCAACGCCTTCCCCGAGCTGGTGGACGGCGCCGGCAAGGGCGCGCGTTTCGACATGCGCAAGGTGCCGCTGGAAGAGTCCGGCCTGGCGCCCAAGGAAATCTGGTGCAACGAGAGCCAGGAGCGCTACACGCTGGCCATCGACCCGGCCAAGCTCTCGCTGTTCGAGCAGATGTGCGAGCGCGAGCGCTGCCCGTTCTCCATCGTTGGCGTGGCCACCGATGAACCCGAGCTGATCCTCGAAGACGGCCCCGGCGGCGAGCGCGTGATCGACATGCCGATGGACGTGCTGCTGGGCAAGCCACCCAAGATGCTGCGCGACGTGAAAAGCGTGGCCCGCCAGCTGCCCGCGCTGGACCTGACCGGCGTGCCGCTGGAAAAAGCCGCACGCGACGTGCTGCGCCACCCGACGGTCGCCAGCAAGCGCTTCCTGGTCACCATCGGCGACCGCACCGTGGGCGGCATGAACCACCGCGACCAGATGGTCGGCCCTTGGCAGGTGCCGGTGGCGGACTGCGCCGTGACGCTGGCGGATTACAAAGGCTTCCGCGGCGAAGCCATGAGCATGGGCGAGCGCACGCCGCTGGCCGCGCTGGACGCACCGGCCTCCGGCCGCATGGCCGTGGCGGAGGCCATCACCAACCTGCTGGCCGCACCTTTCGAACTGAGCCGCGTGAAGCTCAGCTGCAACTGGATGGCTGCCTGCGGCGAGCCCGGTGAAGACGCCGCGCTGTACGAAACCGTCAAAGCCGTGGGCATGGAACTTTGCCCGGCGCTGGGCATCTCGGTGCCGGTCGGCAAGGACAGCCTGTCGATGCGCACGCGCTGGCAGGACGAGGGTCAGACCAAGCAGGTGGTGGCACCCGTCTCGCTGATCGTCACCGCCTTCGCCTCGCTGGAAGACGTGCGCGGCACGCTGACACCGCAGCTGCAGGACGGTGACACCACGCTGATCCTGGTCGACCTCGGCCAGGGCAAGGCCCGCATGGCCGGCTCCATCCTGGCGCAGACGCTGCAGCGCTTCGGTGACAGCGTGCCGGACCTGGACGACCCCGCGCTGCTGAAGAACCTGGTCGCCGCCATCAACGCGCTGCGCAGTGATGCCAAGCTGCTGGCCTACCACGACCGCTCGGACGGCGGCCTGTGGGCAGCAGCCTGCGAAATGGCCTTTGCCGGCCGCCGCGGCGTGAGCCTGAACGTGGACATGCTGGTCACCGAAGGCGACGGCATTTCTGACAGCCGCGCCGAGATGGGCGACTCGAAGAACTGGGCCAGCCAGGTGAGTGGCCGCCGCGAGGAACTGACGCTGAAGGCGTTGTTCAACGAAGAGCTGGGTGCGCTGATCCAGGTCAAGACCACCGACCGCGACGCCGTGCTGGGCACGCTGCGCGCGCATGGCCTGTCCAGGCACAGCCACGTCGTCGGCAAGACCAACGACAAGGGCGTGATCGAAGTCTGGCGCGATGCCAAGAGCCAGTTCAGTGCGCCGTTGGCCGAGCTGCAGCAGCAGTGGGACGAGGTCAGCTGGCGCATTGCCCGCCAGCGCGACAACCCCGTCTGCGCCGACAGCGAACACGCGCTGGCCGGCAGCGGCGACGCAGGCCTGCACCTGTCCTTGACCTTCGATGCTAAGGAAGACGTGGCCGCGCCATTCATCCTGAAGAGCGCCACCCGCCCGAAGATCGCCATCCTGCGCGAGCAGGGCGTCAACAGCCACGTGGAGACCAGCTACGTCTTCAACCTGGCCGGCTTCGACGCGCACGACGTGCACATGAGCGACCTGCAGAGCGGCCGCGCCAGGCTGTCCGACTTCAAGGGCTTTGTCGCCTGCGGTGGCTTCAGCTACGGCGACACGCTGGGTGCAGGCGAAGGCTGGGCCCGCTCTGTCATGTTCAACCCCAAGCTGGCCGAAGACTTCGAGGCCTTCTTCGGCCGGCAAGACACTTTCGCGCTGGGCATCTGCAACGGCTGCCAGATGATGGCCGCCCTCTCGCCCATCATCCCCGGCGCGCAGGACTGGCCAAAGTTCACGCGCAACAAGAGCGAGCAGTTCGAAGGCCGGCTGGCGATGGTCGAGGTGCTGGAAAGCCCGTCCATCTTCTTCCAGGGCATGGCCGGCAGCCGCATGCCGATTGCCGTCGCCCACGGTGAAGGCTTTGCCGACTTCTCGCAACGCGGCAACGCAGCAACCGTGAAGCGCGCGATGCGCTGGGTGGACGGCGCAGGCCAGCCCACCGAGGTCTACCCGCTGAACCCCAACGGCAGCCCCGACGGCCTCACCTCCGTCACCACCGCCGACGGCCGCTTCACCGTGCTGATGCCGCACCCCGAGCGCGTGTTCCGCAACGTGCTGATGAGCTGGACCAGCGGTTCGGTGGACGAACTCAGCCCGTGGACGCGCATGTTCCGCAATGCGCGGAAGTGGGTGGGCTGAAAACCTGGTGAAGCCTGAGCGAGATCAGGCCGCCGGGGCGTATTGCTCCGCTCATGTCCTCCGACCAGGCTGCGCTCGGTCTCCCCCTTTACTTCGCTGCGCAACACGCCCCACCGTCCTGATCCGGCACGGGTATTGGCTGTGCGACGGTCGCCAAGTCCAAGCCTTTGCAGGCAAGGGCGTTGGGTGACTGCTGAAGCGAAGTAAAGGAGGAGACTGGGCGCAGTCCAGTCGGGGGACATGAGCGGAAGCAGTTACCCAATGCGTCTGCACGCACCAACCGAAGCAGGACATCCCTGAACTTCAGTTTCCCAGCAGTTCCCCCGCTGGGTGCAGCCCCTTCACCGAGTCGCAAAACACCTTCACGATCATCAGGATGGGCACGCCTAGCAGCATGCCCCACACGCCCCAGAGCCAGCCCCAGAACAGGATGCCGATGAAGACGGCCACGGGGTTCAGGCGGCTGGTGCGGCTGGTCAGCCAGGGGGCGAGCAACTGGCCGGTGATGAAGCGGATGCCGAGTGACAGGCCGGCGATCAGCAGGGTGGATTCCAGCGTGCCCAGCTGCATCAGCGCGACCAGCGCCGCGCCGCCAGTCACCACCACGGTGCCCACGTAAGGCACCAGGTTGCAGACGGCGGCGACCAGGCCCCACACCGCCGCGTGCTGCAGCCCCGCGGCCCAGAAGGCCAGCCCGGTGGTGAGGCCGACGATGGCGCTCAGCACCAGTTGCACCATCAGGTAGCGTTGGACCTGGCGCACCACCTCGTCCAGCGCCTGCACGGTGACTTTCTTGTGCGTGAGCGTCGGCCCGGCGAGGCGGACCATCTTGCGGCGGAAGTTGGTGCCAGAGGCGAGCAGGAAGTAGGTCAGCAGGCAGACCGCGGCGGCCTGGCCGCCCAGGCCGAGCAAGCCCAGCGTGCCGGTCCACACATAGTCCTTGACGTTGAACTTGGGCTTGACCGTCTGCACCATCAGCACGCCCTTGGTGTTGGCGGCGCTGGCGGTGAGGGCGTTTTCGTCAGCGGCCTGCTCCAGCTGGGCCGCAGCCTTCTGAACACGTTCCAGCGCGCCGGGCTCGTTGCTGTGGCGGGCCTTCAGCGTCTGGCGAAGCTTCTGCGCGGCCTCGGGCAGCGACTCCATCAGCTGCGACGCATCGTCGGCCAGCGCGTAGCCGGTCCAGCCCAGCCCGCCAACGATGGATGAAACAACCAGCGCGGCGCCCAGCCAGCGCGGCAGCCGCCACCTGGCCAGCCGCGTCACCACCGGCGACAGCGCGTAGTTGAAGATCACGCTGAACAGCACCGGGATGCACACAGCCGCTGCCCAGTGCAGCGTGTAGATGCACAACAGCGTGGCCATGATGGTCAGCGCAGCGGAAGGACCGGTGGGGCGCCAGCGCGGCGGTGCCACCTGCACATCGACGTGGGCAGGCACCGGCACGGACAAGGTGGCCGGTTCAAGTTCCGCAGCGGGTTGTTGTAGCAAGTGATCCTCCGGCGAACAGCAGGCACGGCTGCAGCCAGGAAAGGACGCTGCCGATGCAGTCGCGGGTTGTTGGCCACGCGACCTTGCGAGGCTACGCCCCGGCGGTCGGCTTTCAAGTCGGCCAGACCGCGCAACGCTTGTAGGCTCAGTCCGATGACGGCCGCGGCACTGCCTTCGCCGCAGCAGTAGGGCCCAGCCTACGCAAAGGCCCGCCTGCGGCCGACGCTGGGAGGCAGGCCGCGCTTTGATACTCGGTCCCGTCTGGCCGCCGGTCAGTGGTTGGAGAAGCTCTTGCTCGCTGTCATCGTGCCCGCGCACAACGAAGAGGCTCACCTGGATGCCTGCCTGGCCGCGCTGCGGTTGGCCACCGCCTGCCCCGAGCTCCATGGCGAGCCGGTGGCCTTGATCGTGGCGCTGGACAGCTGCAGCGACCGCAGCGAAGCCATTGCGCTGCGCAACGGCGCCGAGGTCATCGCGGTTCAGGCACGCAACGTCGGTGCTGCCAGGGCTGCCGGTGCGATGCGTGCGCTGTCGCTCGGCGCCCGCTGGCTGGCCTTCACTGACGCCGACACCCTGGTCGCGCCCGACTGGCTCAGCACCCAGCTGGATCTGAATTGCGACGCCGTTTGCGGCACCGTGGCCGTCACCGACTGGGGCCTGCACTGCGAGGCAACCCGCCGCCACCACGACGCGCTCTACACCGACGCCGATGGCCACCGCCACATCCACGGTGCCAACCTCGCCGTCAGTGCGCGGGCCTATGTGGACGCAGGCGGCTTCCCGCCGCTGGTCAGCAGCGAAGACGTGGCGCTGGTGGCCGCGCTGCAGCAGCGTGGCGCGCGCATCGCCTGGTCGGCCCGGCCCCGGGTGACGACCAGTGCGCGGCGCGACCACCGAGCGCCGGCCGGCTTCGGCGCAACGCTGCTGCGCATGGCGCATGAGCTGAGCCGGGAGTCAGCCGAATGAACGCCCCCGGCATCCAGGCCGACGCCGCTTTTGCCGGGCTGTTGCCACGGCTTGACGGCGCGCTGGGCGAGCTCGACCCGCAGACCACCCCGGCGCACGCGCTGGCCCGGCTGCTGGCCGCCGGGCTGGACACCCTGCCGCTGCCCGGCCACGGGCAGACGCTGCTGCGCTGGCAGGCGCTGGCCCGGGTCGCTGCCTTCGACCTGTCGCTTGCCAAGCTCTACGAGGGCCACATCGACGCGCTGGCCATCCTGCACGAGCTCAAGGCAGAACCCTTTCCCGACACCCGCTGCGCATGGGGCGTGTGGGCCGCCGAGCCGCCGGGTGCACGTGTCACGCTGCACGAGCGGCCGGATGGCACGCTGCGACTGAGTGGCCTGAAGTGCTGGTGCTCGGGCGCGGCCAGCGGCAGCCATGCCTTGCTCACGGCCTGGCCGGAGGGCGACCGGGCAGGGCACGGGCCGCAACTGGTCGCGGTGGCGCTGCGTCAGCCTGGGGTGTCGGTCTCTGCACAGGCATGGCAGGCGGTTGGCATGGCCGGCAGTGCAAGCCTGGACGTAAGCTTCGATGCGGTGCTGGCCGTGCGCGTGGGCCAGCCGGGCGACTACCTGTCGCGGCCCGGCTTCTGGCACGGCGGCGCCGGCATTGCAGCCTGCTGGTATGGCGGCGCGCAAGCCGTGGCGCGAGCCTTGTACACCCAGCTCAGCTCGCCGAATGCCAGCCGTGACGCCTTGCGGCTGGCGGCACTCGGCAAGGTCGACGTGGCGCTGCAGGCCACAGCCGCGCTGCTGCGCCAGGCGGCGGCGAGCATCGACGCCCAGCCGCAGGTGCAGGCCCGTGCGCTGGCCTTGCGCGTGCGGCAATCGGCCGAAGCCTGCGCCCGGCAGGTGCTGGACGAAGTGGGTCGCACCCTGGGTGCCGGCCCGTTCTGCCGTGATGCGCATTTCGCCCGCCTGGCCGCCGACCTGCCCGTCTTCATCCGCCAAAGCCATGCCGAACGCGATCTGGCGGCGCTCGGCGAAAACCTGCTCACGCCAGCCACCGAACCCTGGAGCCTGTGACATGGACCTGCAAACCTTCTCCGACATTGCGCCCCAGATCGCATCCGATCCTGGCTTGCCCGAGCGCGCCATCCGTGGCGAAGGCACCAATGAAGCCACCTGGCTGGACTGGCCCGGCATGGCCAGGCTGCCGGCGCTGGACCTGGCCACCTGGTTGCCCGCGAACTGCCGCCTGGTGGTGGTGGCCCCGCATCCGGACGATGAAGTGCTGGCCTGCGGTGGCCTGCTGGCACGCCATGCCGGGCAGGGGGGCGACAGCCTCGTGATTGCCGTGAGCGACGGCGAAGCCAGCCACGGCGACCGAGACCCATGGCCGGCCGAAGTGCTGGGCCCCGTGCGCCGGTCCGAGAGCGACGCCGGCCTGGCCAGGCTGGGCGTCTCGTCAGCCGCGGTCGTGCGGCTGGGTCTGCCGGACGGGCAGATTGCGCGGCACGAAGGCGCGCTGCAGGTGCGGCTCGCGGCGCTGCTGCGCGCGTCGCCGGTGCCGGACCTGGTGATCAGCACCTGGTCGCAGGACGGGCACCCGGACCACGAGGCCTGCGGCCGCGCCGCCGAGGCCGCAGCGCGCCAGCTCGGCTGCCGCTTCGCCGCGGCGCCGGTGTGGATGTGGCACTGGGCCAGGCCGGACGATGCCCGGGTGCCATGGCAGCGCCTGCATGCCTTGCCATTGGACATCGCACCGCGCGCCGCCAAGCTGCAGGCGCTGGCCGCGCACAGCAGCCAGCTCACGCCCAGGCCTGGCGACGAACTGCCGGTGCTGGGCGAGCAGATCATTGCGCGTGCCGGGCGGCATGCCGAATTCTTCTTCTGCTGAAGGCACGGCATGGCCCCGACCCGCGACGACTTCGAGGCCATGTTCGCCGCCGAAGAAGACCCCTGGCATTTCCGCTCGACCTGGTACGAACACAGGAAGCGCGCGCTGACCATGGCCTGCCTGCCGGCGCCACGCTACCGGTCCGCCTTCGAGCCCGGCTGCGCCAACGGCGAGCTCAGCCGGCTGCTGGCACTGCGCTGCGAACAGCTGTGCTGCAGCGACGGCGTGCCACGTGCGGTGCAGATCGCCCGCGAACGCCTGGCGGACCAGCCGCATGTGCAGGTCAGCCAGGGCTGGGTGCCGCAGGACTGGCCGGTCGGCGGGCAGTTCGACCTGATCGTGCTCAGCGAATTTGTGTACTACCTGACGCTGCCCGAGTTCGAGCAACTGCTGCAGCGCCTGCGCAGTGGCTTGCTGCCAGGCGGCACCGTGCTGGCCTGCCACTGGCGCCCGCAGATCGATGGCTGCGCGCTGGATGCCGATGGCTTGCACCAGCGCCTGCACGGCGCGCTGGGCCTGAGCCGGCTGAGCAGCCTGGTCGAGCCGGACTTCCGCATCGACGTGTGGTGCAGCGACGCGCGCTCCGTCGCCCAGCGCGATCAATTGCGCACCTCCAGCGCTTGAGCGCCAAGGCGCAACAGGCGTGGGCACACCGTGTGCCCCGGAGTTCAACGGTTTCGCATTTTGGAGCGCAGGGCTGATGGATTTCCGCGAACTTGCATGGCTTGCTGTCGTTCTGACAAACACGTTGCCGGGAGCCTCACAGCCGTGGGCCCGAAGATCGCC
>Ga0307514_10001418_pt1 | contig 29545 bp, 28 predicted proteins | sample 16_EM_MG_FD_203088 | JGI IMG/M metagenome (GOLD analysis project Ga0307514, IMG submission 203088) | Populus trichocarpa ectomycorrhiza microbial communities from riparian zone in the Pacific Northwest, United States - 16_EM | ecosystem: Host-associated > Plants > Roots > Unclassified | place... | reverse complement strand
TTGAAGGGAATGGGGAGGGGGCTCTACTCTGTGGGTGGAGTATGTGTCGAAAATTGGCACTACGTCACGTAGATGAGAAGACCCTTTCTCGAGTTTTGGTTTCCTTGGTCCGGCTTGTTGTTCCGTGGGCAAACTCAAACCTTCAAAGAGAGAGACCTGCGTACAGACTTCAAAAAAAAAAAGAAGTCACCCCCAAGGAAGCCTCCTCCGCCGGATACATCGCATTATATTACCTATTATTACCGCATCAACACCGTCGGTGCCCCAGCTACCTGGCTCGAACTTGTGTACAGTATGCGTGGGTACACGCTGCCCCAGCAATGGAAATAAAATCTCAGCATCAATATATATTAGTACAAGGGCCAGCGCTGAGCATGTCAATCTTATCAGATTCTTACTTCTGCTAGAGAAACGAAACGAAAAAAACGAGTGTTTTCAACTTTTGGCCAATGACTAATAATATTACATTTTTTATATTGCGAGTTACAGTAGTATGTCACATGAAATTACCCCCCATATCCATCCACATCAGGATTTTTTTTGAGTCTATACGCCTTTCCCCCGAAGGGAGCCTTAGGCTATGAGGCGGAAAAGGATCAGGATATTAGTCTGGTTAGCTAATGATATGCAAGAAGAAAAGAAAAAGGAAAAAAAATTACAGTAAAGCCAACGCTACAAAGTGTACTTGCACTCTTATGAAAGCACAATATAATGCAGAGATAATACCTATCAGCCACAACTCAGGCCGGCTTTTGCCTACTCTTGATACTCCACAGGTGGCGGTGAAAATAACTTCACTTTGTCCATCCATCCTCTAATGGCCTCATACACCATGAAGGTAACAGCCTGTCCAGGCGCAACTCTCATGATTCTCGGAGTAATTCCCTTGTAGAAAGCATGCACCCCTTCATGCTTCCACATATCTTTTGCAATGAATATAATTCTCGTCAATGCTGTCTCACCTGCCACCTTAGGCTGTTTCTGCAAGCGGGTTTTTATTGTGTCAATGGGGGCATTTGAGAGGGGACCCATTGCTCCGGAGACAAGACCAAGCACCATGTGTTGATATGCCGGGAGCTCCAGGCCTTGCTCCCCGAGGTGGGGTTGTAACTTTTGCGCATAGGCCTTGAACTCTGTGTAGGCAGTGAAGTTGACAGCTTGATTCGTAGCTTGGCGGAGTGCAGTGAGGGAAACCCCACGATACAGGGCGCCGAAACCTTCCTCCCTTATCACCGTGTAGACGGCATGTGCGGCATTCCGGTACCTACGCAATGGTGTGCAGTTAGTGGGGGTTTAAGGTGGAGACGGAGGTGGGGGTGGGGCTGACTCACTTTGGAATATCCAAGGGATCGGCCATAGAGTGATGCTGGGCTTGCAACCGGATCTTTATGACTTTATCCCACAACAAACTCAAATTAGCCATCTGGGTATATCAAGAATTGGTCATTTGCCTACCCTCCATCGGAGTCACAACAGCAACTGCTTCCGTAGCTCCGGCAAGTAGCCCCGCTGTACACCAGAAATTAGCACATACCACCACATAGTGCCATACAGAGTGCCTATCTCACAGAAGAAAACTGCCTTGGAGCTGATCTTCCCAGTGCTGGGATCTATAGGAGCAAATGTCTTGTAGAATTCAAATGACGAGAACCGAATAGCCATTTTTGGTACAATTCCCGTCACGACAGCCCCCAAGCCCTTGTAGAGGCCGAGTGGGGTCTCTTTCTGGACAATGTCCCTCCCAACTTGAAAGAAGCCTCGTGACTTGACCTAGACAATAGGTGTAAGCATACGGTTCATGCCATAGTCGGAATGGGGCATTAACCTACCCCATGCGTTGCTGCCCTTTGGCTCAGCTGCATTCGAACCTGGAGGCATTGAGGTGAGCATATTGGATTTAAACCTCAGTGTGTTGTCTCTTACTTTTATTGTGTCTGCGGAAAAATGTCAGTTCGTCTCGCGTAAGTTCATGAGGCAGTAAAAATACCTAATGGATGACATGCTAGGGCTTCACATAGACCAGCTCCTCCACCCGCTGTAGCGTAAGGACAATTAATGTTTGGTGCCCTTCACACATACTTGGATCTGTGTAGAAGCATACCAATCAAATGCACAGCCGCTGTAGGCTTCTTCTTCTCTGGTGGAGACATTCTGCCTTTCTACTGGAGCTTTCCCGACCAACTCCCTCAGGCTCTCTGTGAATGAAATTCGAATTCAGCACCAGGGGTGTTGGTTTAGAGTTTAGCGGTCGAGCCGTCTTCCAATCTACAGTATATCCAATCACTGGATCGCAAATCTATCACGTTCGGTGTAGGACAGCGGATGGCCGTACGGTTTCAGGTTGGTGGGAGGTTAAGAGTAACAACTCGGGTTCAATGTCTTTAGTCCCACTCGGTATATATAATATAAGTTGAGCCGAGTCATACTTCTTGAGCTCGTACTAGTGGTAGTAGCTTCCAAGATATCCGGTCCTCGTGCTGGTGCCTCAAGTACCGAGCAAAACCGGGCCGGAGCCGAGGAGGGTTAGTCCATGAGGAGCCTGACCATCTCTGGTGCAACCAGACTACCACCTCTGGTACACCGAGAGATGACAGGCGGGGGGACAAGGCGGTACGTGGGTCGCCTACGCCGAGGCAAGGGCAATCGTAGTGGGTTAGTATTTAGTTATGTAGAAACAAAAATAATATTCCCTACCAACGTAGGCCACCAAGCCTCTTCAATGGGGGTGGGGGGAAGGTCGGTCTTCTTCCTATATGCATCACATGTGAATTTCGGAAACACCCTGCACAGTGTTGGGATGTTGGTTCAAACTTGGAGATCATGTAATTGGCAATGTACCCAGTACTTCATATTCTTACTGTTCTCGTTCCCGCCACTCTAGCCTGATCTTGGCATGAGATCATATATTCTTACTACTACTCAATCGAACTGGTACTCCATAATCAGCACGGGAATGACGAAGTGGTGCTACACCAAGGTGTGTCTTATCTTAAGATAATATGGTTGTGAAACCCCCCCCCCAAAAAAAACAACAAAAAACAACAATTCACTCTCGGGTTTGAGTGAAATATCAATACTATTAATTTTGGGGTAGTTGTATATCCTCGTCTTGAACAAATCACAATTTTTTTTGAGTCATACGCCTTAGGCTATGAGGCGGGAACAGATCACATTACCTATTACGGTAGCTGTATTTAACGCCAAGATTTCCTAGTCTCGTTGCACCAATAGTCTGGGGAATATTTACCCTCAACCTGGCACAGGTCTACCTAATCTAAAGTACTGGCAGGATCACGCTGCAACTCCACCTTTACTTCGACCTGGCTTCCTTGGCCGGGCGAAATAGGTCTTCTCTTCCCTTTTGGGGTGGAACTCCTCCATGAGCAGCTCCAGGGATAATTCCGAGGGTGATGCTGCCTCCAACTGTTCGACCATGCGTTAGCAAAATTAAAATTATCAGAAGGTGTTATGTTTACCTTTTTGGAAATTTGTAACCCTGCCTGCTCTGCAATGCTGATGATGGAAGAACGAGATGATGCGTATACCATGCGCTCCTTGATCTTGGATGTCGGTGGACAAGTATAGATGAAGGCTACCGGAGAAATGCTCTCACCCTCATGGGTATCTAACATGAAAGGTGAATGAGTGTGACCACTGTACAGAAGCTAGGAGCCTGTCTTACGGTGGAAGACGAAAAACGAGAAACGGGGCGCGGAATCTGAAATAGCTCTCTGCAGATCCTGTGCCTCTATAGCCTCACAGCCCTCAAGCTCGATAGTTTCTTTTGTGGTATCAATTGCCAATTGCACAAGGTTATGTGTCGTGGCGGTATGGAGTGATTTCAGCATGAATTGAGCTTCTGGTGAGAGTGGGAAGGTAATGCCAGACGAGACATGGGATTTCCGCGAGCTCGTGCCACGGGAAGCTTCAGCTTCAAGATCGCGAACTTCCTTGAGAAGGCGTTCCTCTTCTGTCAATGGGGCAGGCCTGCGGGCAGGATATGTCAATATGGGCTTGCACAGAAAGCAGTAGGAGGCAGTACTTCGCTCCATGAGCGTCATGACGTTTGAAGCCTTCAGCTGTCAACTCAGATTCCAAGGTTGCAAATATACTCTCATTAAACCGGTCTGTGCCTAGCTCTCGTAATAAGGTATTCCGTGTGCTGGCGAACAACGTCTTCTGTTTAACGCTGGCTGAATCGGGAATGTATGTCACTGCAACGAAGGGGGGTTTTATGGACCCCTCGTATCGGCGGAGAATGATGTATACGGCTTCTGTCGGAGTGAGAAGGCCGTTGAGCTGAGTGAGGTCGGACTCGAATGATCCTTTAGCAGAAAGTACCTGCTGTGGAGTCAGGCGCTCCGAGCAGATGGTGACCAGAAGACCACGCTGTGATGCGTTTGAGACCAGCTCCTTGAAAGCGTCAAGGAGTTCCTGAGAAGCTGCCATGGAAGTGTAAGCATTCTTTAACCTTCAGGAGGCTTCATAGAGCTCCAGCACGGCTTACCAGAGATTCCAGAGTGCATTTCGAAAGAATTTCACCTGGCTACACGGTGAAGAGGTCGGGCTTGAGCTAAGGAGGGGTCCTGAGGTTGCTAGTCCAAAGTGGGCTACGTGGGGTTTATATCGAGAAGGCTTGGCTTCACGCACTGTCTTTAATCATGAGCAACTGTCGCCCTCAGTGTCAAGGGCGATGTCAGAGTCACTGTCTTATATTGTTACCATAGCACCCAATCCTATCAATCCTCGAAAGACCTTGATTCCGCCTCTGCGATTTGCCATAGTAGAGACAAATGTGTACCGTGGCTCCTACCCTCGCCCAGTGAATTTCCCGTTTCTCGAGTCACTGAGGCTCAAGACAATCCTGTCTTTGACACCAGCACCACTTATTGAGCCTGTGGCTGAATGGTGCAAACAGCAAGGAATAACAGTGATACACCATCCACCTGATAAGTCTGGGAAGAAAAGTATTCCTTTATCGCATCAGGATGTGAAGTTTGCTATTGAGGTATGCGACTCGGTCGATCCCATGTCAATACACAGCTGACTCATGGTAGATTATTCTTGACTCAAGGAACTCCCCCGTCTATATTCACTGCCTCAACGGTAGCGAGGCAACAGGCTTGGTCATGGCTTGTCTCCGGAAACTGCAGTTCTGGGCTGCACCGTGCATCTTCTCCGAGCTCCAACGTTTCTCCGAACTGCATAACTCTTTTGAAGCATTTTTGGAAGGTTTTGTAGAAGAGATCAGGATACCGGAACAAGCCGTAGGGTGGCTGTGGCAAAAGGTGAAGGACGCAGACGGGGTCATAGGGAGGCATAGAGTTGGTATCAGATACAAGGACAGAGACTTGGAGGGGAAGAGAATGAGGCGGCTGGCAATAGAGGAGAGCCGTGTTGAGATGAACGGAGTTGGGGGAGGAGGGGAAGGTGACAGTACGGAGCGTCGCCATACCAGTGGGGGGCACGAGACTACCAGTGGGGCATAGTGGCTCGAGGCTAAGTGGGACAAGGCATTGAGTGGCTATTCATTAGCACCGGCGTTTGATGTGGTGGTTGGACATTCCATAGCAAGGGTCGCATTTTGATAATTTCATGATCTACTGGGACATATGGGCTGATACATTTTTATATTCTCCTCTAACAAGTAACAAAAGACGAATTGCCATAGTAGATGTTATTTCACCACCCCTACTATCAGATCTCTGTTCGTGGGGCTTGGGAGCAGCCCAGGGGAGGAATCGAAAAACTCGACTACCTCCCCTTCTGGCGGAACCCGGTCGGACAGTGTCAGCGAAAAGTGGAAGAGCTGTAGCTCTCGCTCTGGGCACCTGAAATTGCAAATGACCCCCGGAAGGTGGAGAGTAAACCTAGGCTGAGGGTGATAAGGATGCAGTGTCTCGAGGGGAGAGGGGGGGGCATGGGAACACTGACCATTATATAGGTACCACACAATCTGTGTGGTTGCTGCCAAGACCGACGAATATTACATTTCGGCAACTAATTTTATGAGCAAATCCTCAACCCGAATTGAATCTCCAGCGAATCGCAATGGGTGTGGGGCAGAGGAGCGTGAGGCAGATTGCACTGCTAGGCAGTAAGTTCATCTCTTCATAAGTTCATCTCTTCAGGCAGGTTCTGGGGCCAGATCATGCCCAATTGGCCTTGAATCTATGATGCATGGAAGCTCATCGGTACCGCATCTAGAATCATGGCGGACGAATAGTATCTCACTGCCACAAGCGGCCTCATGCCTATATTCCACCGCTGCTGCAATGGCAGTGGAACAACCAGCAATTGTTGACCCCGCCGTTCACCCACTCACCCAATCTTCCAATCTATACAAACTAGCAAGCTCAGTTGTGCTGTCCCGGCCACCTCTGTTGACCCGCGACATACCCGATTTTGAAAATGCATATTACTTTTACCAGCGCCGGTTGAACGAGCGTCTTGCCCTCCCGTTCACCAGATACTTCTATTTCAAGAAGAAATCAATTGCCGAAGCCGAATACAGGAAACGACAGGCAAAGATCAAGGATAAATATAACCCATATAAAGAAGGGTGGAAGGATGAATTAATGGTTGGGGATTATCGCTGGAAGAAGGAGGACTTTGGGTATCAGGAATTCATGGAGACGACTGTGTCTGGGGACGAAGTCTCTGAGACACTGGGAGGAGATGGAGCAGGAGGGGTTAAGAAGTCGGTCAACAAGCCAATGCCTAGGACTACCGAGGCCGATTTGAAGAACGATACAAAGAGCCTTGACCGGAAGTTGTCACGGACACTATACCTAATCGTAAAAAGGGAGCAAAAAGGTCATGCTTGGAAGTTTCCACAGGTGGATTTGATAGGGCAGGAGAGCTTGAAGGAGGTAGGTTATGTTTCTATGCATGGAAGGGTCGTTGTGCTGATCTGTTGATAGACTGCCATGAGGGCACTGAAGGAGTCCTGTGGTGTGAACATGAATACATGGTTTGTGGGAAATGTACCTATTGGGCATTACCGCTACAGATTCCCCTCCAGGGCGTTCACACCCACCGAGGGTGAGGCCAACTACTTAGGCAAGAAGGTATTTTTCATGAAGGCTAGGATCATGGCAGGTCAGGCGAACCTTAGAAAGAACAAACGAGGACTGGTGGACTTCCAATGGCTCACTCGGGAAGAGATTGAAAAGAATACTACCCAGGATTATTGGCATGCAGTGAAGGACTTGTTAGTTTCACAATAGGGTAACGTACGCGTGGGGGCGCAGCTGTGGCTCGGCGAGCATTCAAGCATTGGCATACCAGCTTTAAGGATAACTTCGTCGATTAGACTTGAGCCTGGGAATTACGCTGCATTTTTTTTGTATATAGCGGGGTACATAAAAGTTGCAATTTCAGCTTGTTCTTGAGCTTGCTGTGCCAAGGAGGTATTTTCACGGCAGGTTAGTCATGACAGGAACATCTCGAAGTCAGGGCAGGGAGTCATATATTAATTACAGAGGTACCTTATGGATCTACCACACCTTGTACATATGTACATATCTGTATATACTGAACGTAGTAAATACATCGCCAAAATATATTTGAGGGTAATATGCTGTACCTGCTGTGCATATAAATAAGCTTAACAGGTATGTGTCCCAGTATGTGCAGAGCTTGTCGACGTCAAGCAGTCAAGCAGCCAAATATAGCCCCCTCCACCGCCACACGCCCAATCTCACCCACCACTTAGCTATTAGGCGTCTAGGCGTCCACCTCTGGAATAATTCATGCATTTCATGTCTCGTATCCGCACAGATTCATCGATACTGTACCTACTGACTTCTTCAATTCACTTGAGTAAGCCCGGCTGCGTTAATTAGCCGTACAGACCCAAGTCTCCCCTTTCCAGGTGAGATTGGGATACCTACAGCACTTACATACATTACAGTAAGTACATACACTACCTACATACATATATACTGTACATACATACCAAGTACATATACATGTACCTTTGGCATACTTTGGCATACCCATTCAGACACAAGATCTTTCTCTTCTGCTCACTACAGGCCTTTTTTCAGTTCTCGTTCACAGTAGGCAGTGTCCCAGTTGCATCCTGGAAATGCCCACCGCGCCTCTACACTTTTAAGTTTCGAAATACACAAAAGGTCCCCTTTCTAATTTGATAATCCAAAGGCGGCGACAAATCGAACGCCCGTAATCGACAGCTGTCGAGAACAGCTTCAAAGGAGGCACAGAACGGCACAACGACGATACGAACCAGCGAGGAACGACTGACGACAGCCCCTAATTTCAAGCGACACCCCTTCTCCAATTCCACCAGCTCATTGCTGGTACCTACACATCTCACTGCTATAACAGTTCTTGTTACACCGGATGGCAGGCAATCACCCCAACCTCCTGGATCTCGACGAACAGGATAGAATATATGGAAACCCAGGCCGACCGCCACCAGTTTCAGACGAGTACTATTCAACAAGAGCCTCAACTTCGTATGATGACTTCGTTGGGGCTTCAGGCTCTGGGCAGCCTGTACTTGCACCAAACGCACAGGATATACAACAATACCCCCACCATATGCCTCCTGTGGGAAGGACATATTCACAGAACTCCTTAGGAAACTATCAGCCATATTATGATGATTTCCCAGATGAAAATAGGTCAAGTACTGGAACGACATATCAAGACAACAGCGGCACTTATGAAGGAGTGGAGGCAGCTGGCAGGAAGCGGCAGAGCGTTAGCATGGTGGGAAGGGTCAAGTCGATGATGGGAATGGGGCCTCAGTATAGTGAGATGGACTTGCCATTGACGGAGACTAGGGCGAAAGATACGATTGCGGGTGCGAGTGACTCGGCCTCAATAAGAAGGGAAAGGCCAAAAGAGTCAGGGAGGTTTAAGTTTGGCTTTGGGAATAAAAAAGTAGACCCTTCGTCACTGGGTCCTAGGATCATACACCTCAACAACCCTCTCGCAAACGCCTTGGGAAAGTACGTGGACAACCATGTCTCAACCGCAAAATATAATTTTGCCACCTTCGTCCCGAAATTTCTCTACGAGCAGTTCTCAAAGTACGCAAATTTATTCTTCTTGTTCACCGCAGGTTTACAACAAATTCCTAATATCTCGCCAACCAACAAGTACACCACCATTGGCCCTCTTATTGTGGTGCTTTTGGTTTCTGCTGGCAAGGAAGCGGTCGAAGATTGGAAACGGAAAACACAAGACAAGGAACTCAATAAGTCAAAGGCACGGACATTAATTGGGACAAGTTTTGAAGATACCAAGTGGATCAATGTGCGGGTTGGGGATATTGTCAGGGTGGAATCAGAAGAACCCTTCCCCGCGGATTTGGTTCTACTAGCATCTTCCGAGCCAGAGGGTTTGTGTTACATTGAGACGGCTAATCTAGATGGTGAAACAAATTTAAAGATTAAGCAAGCTATTCCAGAAACCGCCGGTCTAGTTAGTCCTGGGGATTTGAGCAGGTTGTCTGGCCGAATTCGCTCAGAACAGCCAAATAGCAGTCTATACACCTATGAAGCGACGCTCACCATTGATGTCGGGGGAGGAGAAAAAGAGCTGCCCCTTAGCCCGGAGCAGCTGTTACTCCGAGGAGCGACACTGAGGAATACTCCTTGGATTCATGGTGCTGTTGTCTTCACTGGTCACGAAACGAAGCTGATGAGAAATGCGACTGCAACTCCCATCAAGCGGACGGCTGTCGAGCGAATGGTCAACGTTCAGATCATCATTCTCGTCTCTATTCTTTTAGTATTGTCTTTGATCTCTTCGGTTGGAGATGTCATAAAACAATCCACTGGAGCAACACAATTAGCATATCTTCACCTGCAAGGTACTAATCTAGTAAAGCAATTCTTTTCTGATATTCTGACCTACTGGGTGCTTTACTCGAATTTGGTCCCTATTAGGTGTGTATCTCCAACTTCACCATCATACCTAGCTTTTCTAATGATTACAAGTTTGTTCGTCACTGTTGAAATTGTCAAGTACTACCACGCCTTTCTGATCAATTCGGATCTCGATATCTACTATGAACCTACGGATACCCCTGCGGTGTGTCGTACATCCAGTTTGGTGGAGGAACTTGGCCAGATCGAATATATCTTTTCTGACAAGACTGGCACATTAACCTGTAATGTCATGGAATTCCGACAATGTTCTATTGGAGGAATCTGTTATGCGGATGAGGTACCAGAGGATCGCAGAGCGACAGTGCAGGATGGGCAAGAGGTTGGGATTCATGACTTCAAGACACTGCAGGAGAATTTGGGAAATCACCGCACTCGTCACACCATGGATGAATTCCTGACATTACTAGCGATCTGCCATACAGTCATCCCAGAGAAAAGGGGTGATAAACTGAGTGACATCAAATATCAGGCCGCATCTCCCGACGAAGGTGCCTTGGTAGAGGGTGCGGTCAAGCTTGGGTATCAGTTTACAGCTCGAAAGCCACGTGCGGTTACAATTACGGCCAATGGGCAGGAAAGAGAATATGAGCTTCTCAATGTTTGTGAATTCAACTCCACAAGAAAGAGAATGTCCGCTATTTTTCGTTGCCCAGATGGAAAGATCAGGCTGTACTGTAAGGGCGCCGACACGGTCATTTTAGAACGACTTGCTCAAGACAATCCAATGGTGGAAATTACCCTCCAACATCTGGAAGAGTACGCAACTGAAGGACTGAGGACCCTTTGTCTAGCCATGAAGGAAATACATGAATCTGATTATCAACAGTGGAGCGCAATTTTCGAGAAAGCTGCGACTACCATCAACAACCGTGGGGAGGAACTCGATAAGGCTGCGGAGTTGATAGAGAAGGATTTATACTTGCTAGGCGCTACGGCTATCGAGGATCGTCTACAAGATGGTGTTCCGGACACAATTCATACCCTACAAACAGCTGGGATCAAGATCTGGGTTCTAACCGGCGACAGGCAGGAGACAGCTATCAACATTGGTATGAGTTGCAAGTTGATCAGTGAGGATATGACTTTGGTGATCATCAACGAGGAAACCATGCAAGCGACAAAGGATAGTTTGACCAAGAAGCTTACAGCTCTCAAGAGCCAGCCTGACGGTAGCACCGATATGGAAGCTCTTGCCTTGATCATTGATGGGCGGTCTTTAACATTCGCCTTGGAGAAGGACCTCGAGAAGACATTCCTCGATCTTGCCGTCGCCTGCAAGGCTGTCATTTGCTGTCGTGTATCACCACTACAAAAGGCGCTGGTTGTCAAACTTGTCAAGAGACACACATCCGCACTCCTTCTGGCTATCGGAGACGGTGCCAACGATGTCAGTATGATCCAGGCAGCACACGTCGGCGTCGGCATTAGCGGTATGGAAGGTTTACAAGCTGCAAGAAGCGCGGATGTTGCTATTGGCCAGTTCAGGTTCTTAAAGAAGCTATTGCTGGTACATGGCGCATGGAGTTACCAGCGTATCTCCAAGGTCATTCTATACTCCTTCTACAAGAATATCACTTTGTACATGACTCAATTCTGGGTATGTATATGCTCTTGTGTGCCTGCCTAGCAACCTACTAATACTGTTTCTAGTATGCTTTCCAAAATGCCTTCTCTGGCCAGGTCATTTACGAGTCATGGACCCTTTCATTCTACAACGTCTTTTTCACTGTCTTGCCACCACTTGTCATGGGTATTTTCGATCAATTCATCAGCGCTAGACTGCTTGATAGATATCCACAATTATATCAATTGGGCCAGAAGGGTGTTGCGTTTAAAACTAGTAGTTTTTGGGCATGGCTTATTAACGGCTTCTATCACTCTCTGCTCCTTTATATCATTTCGGAGTTCATTTACCTTTACGACCTCCCGCAGCAGGATGGAACCTTATCTGGGCATTGGCTGTGGGGAACTGCTTTGTACACTGCTGTCCTCGCAACCGTGCTCGGGAAAGCGGCATTGGTCACGAAGTAAGTTAACAGCCAGTTTATGTGATCTATCTTGTGTTTCTTACTAACAGCACTGTGTTTAGTATGTGGACAAAGTACACAGTGATGGCTATTCCTGGCTCAATGCTCATCTGGATGGTCTTTATGCCAGTATACGGTACTGTTGCGCCTATGCTCGGTTTTTCGACTGAATATTGGGGTATCCTGCCACACTTGGCTACGTCCCCCGTCTTCTGGGGAATGACAATTGTTTTGCCATGTATCTGCTTGATGAGAGACTTTGCCTGGAAATAGTATGTTACCCTCACTCTGCCAATGCTTCGCATGACTAACTCAATTTTTTTTTAATTTCCAGTGGCAAGCGGATGTATTACCCTCAAACATACCATCATATTCAAGAAATTCAGAAATATAACATTCAGGATTACCGGCCTCGGTATGTTTTCTGCTAACCTACTACACTATCATACTGAACATAAATTTACTAATTCGCGCTTGCATTACTTAGCATGGAACAATTCCAAAAAGCCATCCGCAAAGTCCGGCAAGTACAGCGCATGCGGAAACAACGCGGGTATGCCTTCTCGCAGGGTGACGAGGGCCAGAGCAGATTGCTTCAAGCGTATGATACTACGCAGCAGAGAGGACGGTATGGTGAGAGGTTGACTGCACAGCCGGCACTCGGAAAGAGGAGGTGAGATGACTGGTATAATATCATCAAGGTGGGGGGGGTAAAGTGGAGCGTAGTGTAGTAACATACGTTGATAGAGTGGCCTTTGTCGTTTTCTATTCTAATGATCTTGTTTATAGTCTGCGGAGACGTAACTTGCGGTGTGTAGGTGTGCATGTAATACATGTAATACATGTTTGGGCCTCCCTGAAGGGTGGTGATGATGATAAGCCGCAAAAAAAGCTGGTGTGGAGAAGAATGTGGATTGGTTCTTGTTTTTTTCCCCATAGATATCATATCATAAGGAGAGGTGGTTTTTGTTCTGGGAATTGTCCATGATGAATGATTATTTTTGCAGATTTGGAAGTCGAAGTAACATTTCCTGCCTCTTGTCCATATACATGACGATATCATTCAATTGGGCAGCGTAGTATTACAACAAGGATGCTATTTCCCTATGCGTGGGAAGGCAATATCAAGAATCAGGAGCGGGGTTTATTGTGAGAGTACCTAGTCTTAGTAGGGGTTCAGTAATCCTCCACGAAATACAAAATAGAGCATTGGATTCCTGTTCTTTTTTAGGTCATCCACCAACACTTGGACTCCTCCTCATGATGAAAGCCAATAGCAATTGCCTTTCCTCTAAGACGGAATGTTGGATCCCGTTCATCGACATAACTCTACCTAGCTGGGAGTGCGGCAGTTGAGTACCATGGTAGTAGCCTGAAGAATAGGTGAGTGCCGGGGGTGATAGGGAGTAGAGTGGGGAAAGCCAACAAGCGCGTATCCACCACGATTTGCAAGGGTTAGTTAACAGCATATCAGGGTATTGGTCTGGTATTTCGACTCGAGCTTCACCCAACGTCCTCATACCTTGGCTTGAGTTCAGTATCTCTGAGAAAGTTCTACCAAGTTAGTACTACCACCACGCCCTCTACGAAACATACCGAGTAAAACCCCACCAGAACCTGTCGGTACCGGCTTTGAGGTCGTGTAACTCACACGTGGACTGCCAGCGGGTCAGGTAAGTATAGCACATGCGCCAATTACACCCGATGGGAACGTTAGCCGAAAGAGCATCAAAAAGCAGTAAGTATCGAGTGAAATATTGAGCAATTTGCTCCTCACGAACCTCGGTGTGTTTCTTTTTCCAGTCCTATGTAGCTTACGCAAAAAGTGCGTACGTGATATTGATAATATATTATCGAGTAGAAATATACAACCCGCGCTGGTGGCCCTGCTGAGAGCACCAGGGGCGTGAACGTAGCATCAGGTGGTATGCGAGTCACGATTCTCCTGCGGGGCGAGGAGATGTAGCGTAGGCTGATAGAGCTTGACTTGTCTCGAGGCACTCTGTGGAGGCGCAACAGCGTGGTTTTCTTGATTTGCAGCACAGCTTGTCTGGAGCGAAGTCGAGGAAGGCTTTGAGGTTGATGTGCGAAACTTCAGCTGTGATCTGTAATGCCCACGTATCCCCTTCGCTTCTTACCACCACACCATACGCTCTTCCACCCTTCCAAACTCCATGTCAAAACGCCCTCCACTACCAAGCAAGCTGAACATAAATTTCAATGAAAAGTAGGAATACCCCTACTCCAACGCCATGGCTAAAAAGGCCCTCCCCCATACCGAATCTTGCTGTTACATGAATCCAAATTGACGCCAGAAAAAAACGAAACTTCCTACCCAGATCCGAGACATATAGTAAAATGTGAATACAGTTCAAACAGAAAGAAAAATATAGTTTAGTTTGCACATAGGGAGATAGGAGGATAATTGGCTCCAGCAAGCGATTTCTCAAAGTGGGAAATCATAATTACCATGCATTGGACATGACGGTGACTGCGTCACCATCAGGAACTTGTCCTGTACTAACAATAACTTCTCAGATTGTTCATGACCTCTTGCTCAGCCATCTTCCTCAATTTATCCATTTCTTCGTCCACCTCGATAAAAGCCGGGGAAAAACCGTTCCCAGGAGACCCAACGACCTGGTATAAATGTCTTGAAACAGCCTTATTAATCTCGGTATATTGTTCAGTGTTCACCTTTTTGGCTTTGTAGTGAGGCCGCAATGCTGCTCGAACCATGGCTTGAATCTCTTCCTTACTTTTCATAGACAGGCTAGGGCCGGCTGATGATGACCTAGGAGAGTTTTCTGGAGAAATAGGTCTATGTGAGTGTGTTGGCTGAATTGGTGACACGGATTCTCCTGAGTCTGAGGCCGGCGGAGAATATCGCCGGATGTCTGGTGGTGTGGAGGCAGTGATTGGGGAGTGGGGGCGGCTCCACGGGGGAGAGGAAGGTGGTATGAACGGTAGGGTTGCGTGTGCTTTGGGTGAAGTTGCGGTGGGTGATGTAGATGATACTCGCGGCGCTGGAGAGGCGACGAGTGGAGGAGATCCATGGTCGCCCCTCTCCAAGCCAGAAGTATCTAATGCCCCAGCTCCATCAAGCTTACTTAGCCAAGAGCCAAAGACAGAGGTGCGTTGCTCTGAAATGACTGATGAAGTAGATGGACCAGAAACAGTGCTTGGGTCGCGGGGAGGAGGGTGAATGAAGGTGGAACTGGGTCTGGTCCTTGGCCTTTTATGTTTCCTTTCAGGTTCTGTAGTTTCTTGAGTGGCCTTAGGGGATGGTGTAGACACTTTGGATGTCCTGCGCTTCCTCGAAGTCGACTGCTCACTCCTTGCCTCCTGCTTCCTAAATTCATCAAAAGCTCCCCAAGCGGCAATCGCTTCAGGAGATGCTGGGCTGTCCACTGGCACTCTTTCACGTGGTCTGCTCCAACGAATACCGAGGATACTAGGGGCAGCAGCTGTAAATCCACTATAACCATCCCCTTGAGCTTGAGCAATCTCTGCTCTTCGACTCCACTCCCGTAAAGCTGCTGCTTCGGCATCTTGGTCGTCCTGGACGCTGTCCATGTCCCGATTCAGGTGTGACCAAACATCTTGCCAAACGCGGGCCCAACTTCCATGCCCATCATTTGTATTTCGAATCCTGCCCGCAGCTGAGACATTTCGCTGCGTCCGCCTTCTTGGTCTTGCTCTCCTTGTTTCCGAATTGCGGGAGCTTCTTTGATTACTGCCGCCTGCCCTGGATCGCCCTCGTCGGCCTGCGGTCCCCTCGGTTGTTGTGTTTGGCTCGGCTTCAAGATTGAGGCAAAAAGGGCAATACCAGGTTCCTGAAGGGACTTCTTCCAGTTCGCAGCAAAAGGTATGAAACGGTCCATCGCAACCATCACATAAAAGCATGACCTCTTCATGGGTAGTTTCGTTACACAATAGACATGCCGTAGCCTCATCGAAAAGATCCTCCTCAAAGAAATTCTGTTCGCTGTCGGAACGTTGTACTCGGTCTTCGACATCATATTCACCAATCTGCGGACCTAGTACAAGGTAAGTAAAAAAACAGTGCATACTTAGGGGCCTAGACAACAAACCTAGCAAGGTGTTACTGAGTTTCACTTTATTGAAGCTCTGACGGCATATAGGGCAGCTATTAGCTCTCTCAACCCATGGGGCAAGGCAGCTGTTATGCATGGCATGATTGCACGGTATCAGTCTAGCAACCTGGTCGAAGCTATCACTAGCGGAGAAGTCCAAACTCGTCTCGGGTAAATCAACCAAGCATACGATACAGGCCGTTTTATCGTTGTCTAGCGTCATCGACATGTTATTCGATGTAGAGGTAGGTTCCAACAATATATGACCCCCCATTACTTCGGTACAAGAAGCCGTGGGCGTGGTGGGCGAGCTGGACCCCTGTGCGACCGGATTTGAGATAGGGGAATGCATGTAGAGTGGGCTGTGGGGTTTCTCGGTGTCGTCGGGATGCTGAATAGTGACTGAACTTGAGAGGGCCACAGTGTCATGAGCCTAATGGGGGAGGTTCCGAGGTGAGTGAGGAGAAGGTGAGAGTGAAGAGAGAGCTAAGTCGGGCAGCAGAAGGTCTTTAAATCGAGGGAGATATGGCAGATTGGGAGATTGTTTTAATGTGCATGGGAGCAGACGAGGTTAACTTCTGTTGTGATAGAACGGGGGGGGGGGGGAATTTGGGCAGTTTATATAAGGGTTGGGTCTTGGCGTAGACATGCGACTAATGCACGTTTTGCATATGCATGCATGCACGCACCCTCTGCGATAAGATAAAGAGACACAGTAACCTTCGCGTCGCATTGCTTGGACCTAGGTATTGATTGACATCCGCAGAGACCTCACATTGGTGCTAACCGGATTTACTTGCTCACATCACAAGGTCGTTTCTGCGCAGTTGATAGCTCTGGAGACCCTGTCTGTCATTTGTGGCAGAGGCCTTCAGGTTACACTGCTTCCAATTGCAACCGGCAAGAGAGGTATGATATTACTTAAGTATACGGTGCTCTTCTCGTTTTTTGGCTGCCATGGGAATTTTGATACCGAATAGTGTGGTTTAGGCAAGTAAGATGATTTAGGGATGCGCAAACACTCGGCCAAACATTATATCAAGTCCAAAGGTCTGGGTGACCGTTTTTTCCCGCTAAAGCCCAACATTGTAGCCGTGAGCTAGATTCCAACTCTCTCCTCGGCACGCAGCCGATTCAGCTCACAGAGCAACACACACCTACTGAGTTGGAATAATTATATCTGTCACGCAAGGCGATGGATCGTGTGTTCTGCTCGAAACCTCCAGATTGTATGCCCCAGACTCCCAAACTAAACGCCTTGAATTGTATGTATTGAAAAAGAGGTCCCTTCCAGCCTGATTCGTGTGGATTTTTGATTCCGGGCAAAATAGTACACCAACCCCTATCGCATCATCCAGAAGCCGGCAAACGCAATAAAATAGAACCCCTGAGATAAAGAAGAAAATCGCATTAAAAAAATTGATTCCATTACACCTCAGCAATCTCCCTCAAACGACGGATTGTCGATCTGATAGCAGCGGCGGCGGGGGTACTAAATCCGCTCATGTCAGAACCCTTTGCTCCTTACCATTCCCACTGGATAGGGGGGTTTGGGGGGAGGGGACGAACGTGAGGGTGTAAGCTCCACCAGCAACAGTCTTGTTGCAGGATCGGCAGTTCCAAATTCCGGTGGAGTGTCGCTTCACACTGTTCTTTCCGCAGAAAGCACAGACATATCGAGCGTGTTGGGTGACTTCCATCTTCTTCACTTGCTTACGGAGCGAAGCGCCATATCTGCATACCACTCCATCAGAGCCGATCCGTTTTGCCAGGTTGCCATCCATGCCCTCCTAATTCACACAGCTATACCCAATGCTGGGAAAGAACACCAGAGGAAGATCTATCGTACCTGACACCGTATTTACCTATTGGTACAAAGCGTTAGTCTCACTTCAAGCTCACACAACCCTCCCTTCTTACAGCCCTTCGTCGCTCCCCCACGGCCAAAGGTTGCCGTTGGAATATGATGATAACGTACCAGTCACACCGACCTTCTTTGTTCGTTTGGTCATTTTGGGGTTTGTTAGTAATTAACGTGTTCGGGGTTGCTTGTGAGGTCTTCTGCTCTAAAGGTTGGTTCAGGCATTGTGGTTGCTACAATCATATGCAAAGATGTGGAGTGAGGGGTTTGCCCTAAGGGTGTTGCTGAGTAATCCAGTTGCTCACGTGGTAGTTTCAGCCCTCCTTACCAGAACATACAGTTGATATACTTTCCATTCAAATCCCGCCATCGATTAGATATGCAATCCTTTGATGTGTCTAATGATAGATTAGGTCTCTTATACGGTCTCTCCTCCGTGGATGCCGAAGAAAATATTACATCGCTGCCTCATGCGTCCCGCAACTCACGAGATGACCCAGAGTTACAAACAAAAATGGCCGAGAATATAGGTGGTGGGGGTGGCGAGGTGGAGATGAAGAAATCCAGTCATGGGAAATTCAGGTTCAAGCAAAGTTCATCAAGAACGCGTAGAACAGACGAACTGGGTTCCAAGCGCCGCAGACATTGGCATAGAGAGCACGAGGTTAGTGAAGAGGGGGGGTCGCGACATGGAGGCTACGAAAATTATGGAGAGGGTAGATCGGAAAAACGCAGAAAACACCATGGAAGCAGAGAAAAGCATCGACATCACCAACACCACCAACATCATCCCCGAAAAGAAAAAGTGGACTATGAGGCAAAGGGCTACTCGAAGCCTAGAAGGCAGTCCCCTGATGATCCCTCTACATATGACGACACCTACCTCCCTAATACTCAGTCTTTTAAATACACCGATCCTGATATTGCTTTTCGGCAGTCTCTATTTGATGCCATGGCTGATGATGAAGGGGCTGCTTTCTGGGAAGGTGTTTATGGACAGCGTGTTGATATTTACCCACGCTCAGAGGCTGGAAGGCCAACAGGAGGACTAGGAGAGATGGATGATGACGAGTATGCAGCATATGTGAGAACGAAGATGTATGAGAGGACACACGAATACATCTTCGAAGAGCGGCTGAAGAGGGAGAAGGCTCGTGTAGAAGCAAAGGAGAGGAAAAAAAGGGAGAGGGAAGAATGGGAAGCCGCTGAGAAGGAAAGGCTGCGCCGCGAGCAGGCAAGAAGACAAAAGAACTCTAGAGACAAGTTCAAAAAGGCGTGGGATGATTACCGGGCTGCCTGGGCTCAGATTGTTACAGACAAGAAAGGAGACGAAGTACTCACGGCCACCTTCATACCATGGCCGGTAGCATCCCGACGGTTGAAGGACGTTGACTGTAAGACAGTGGAGGAATTCTATCTCTCTGCACCAGTTGACCATACAGGTGATGGCCTCTACAATCTCCTCAAGGCAGAAAGAGTAAAATGGCATCCAGACAAGATGCAACAACGTTGGGGCCAGTTAGAGCAGGATGTCATGGCAGGAGTCAATACAACCTTTCAAACGATAGACTCCATGTGGGTGGATCGCAGGGGAAAGTTCACCAACAGTACTGGTAACAAGCCTGTAAACTAATACAACTTCATATAGATAGCTAGAGTACTCCATATAATAGATAACCCTAGGCAAATGTCCGCTACAGTGTTGAATGTATGCGCCAGTCTATGCCGACAGATATTCACAACCTTGGTTGCGTGAAACACAAGATCGTGATGATTGGTTAAAGAACGAGCACTTTGCCCACTTATACCAAAGGAGGTTTAATGTACTGCCAGACTAGGCTTAATTCTATGTTTCTCGGAATACTTCAAATTTTACAAATTCATAACTCGAGATAATTTTTGGTGATAGTATCGCTAATAACACCGCTGATAGGCTTTGGGGTTTTGTGATTTTGGCCTCCTTATCAAGCCACCTTCCTACCTGTTACAGACCTGCATCTAATCCTCTCTCAAGTTTCCAATTGGACCTTGTAAACATACTTGGGCATACATACTGTACCTACTTTGTCTTCCACTGGAAACGCTTTGTAGGGACAAGGACTTGGACATATCAGTATGCAAAAGCTAGTCTGGCGGACACCGGCCTCTCGTAGAGAGATCTTCTTAAGCTCCTAATGGCAAGCTAAGGAGCACAATGACAAAAACACCAAGTCGCTGAGTCTACGTACCCAGAGCTAGATGTGAAGTTTCTTAAGTCTGAGGTCTGCAGCGTACATACAAGTACTCATGTGGAAGAAGTAATATCATGGGCACCCCACCTCTAGCTCTTATTCCCCCCATCGCAGCATCACCATCATACACACACAGTGAGAGAGGCTTTCTATAGCTTCTAACGACCCTACTACCATACTCTGTCTACTCCTCTGTAAGCAACCTGAACCTGATCAACTTCCGAAAGTCTGTTCCGCCCACGCATGTTGAACGTGCTGAGACTTCTCGCGCCACTTACTGGTGTTTCAAGGCTGTGGACTCATTCGAAGTGACCGGTGACCGGATCATACACACCCAAGCGTGGAATTCATAGAAATATCACCAGCTTGCGGGTAGCTGGCTCTTCCTGCAACTCGGATCGCAGCACGCTTTTCATAGCAGCTATTTCAACCTTGAATCCGCCATTGCCAATTCCTACATACGACGCACACGCATATCCGATCGTGAGATCAACGCCTGACGGAACGATTTGGTTGTTGCAGCTCGGGTAAAGCATCTCTCCACCCCCGCCCTGACTTCCACCCTCCACTACCAGCACGGGACCTAAAGCAATTGATCAGAAACCTTAAAGGGACTTTATTGACCCCAAGCTCCAGCAACTGAAGACTCCGAGGCAACCTGAGAGGTAGCCTGCCGCATCTGGCAAGGACGTACGCCGATCCCGCTTTATTACTGTCATCTTTACGATAGCATAGCCGCCGCTCCCCTGTGTGAGGAGAGTAAGGACTGCAAAGAGGAACCGCGCCCACACCCATAATTAGTTCGCTCTAGGTCACTTGTTTCTTGTCCCTCCCCACAGCATACGTTTCCTCGACTGGTAGGTGCCTCAATTCTGGGACGTGGCAATCACGACATGCACTTATAAATTAACTTACACAGAGATACCAAAATACACAAAGATTTAAAGAGCACAGGAGAAGGCTGATAAGACTTCCCCTCTCATTTCTTCCGGCAGCATTTCGTATGCAGGCCCTAGGGTTCCTCAAGAAGAAGAAGAAAGACAGAGAGTCGAAGCGATCAAAAGAAAGCAATTCAACATCCTCAAGTATTTTGCAGAAGGAGGAGCAACAGCAGCCAGTTGAGGAGCCTCCTACTCCGACTGTAACCACTGTATCACCACAGGCCAATAACATTAGCGAAAAGCAACAACAAGTGACAGTGTCGCAGAATTGCAATCCCACCCCAACTCCTTCTAATCCACCCATACTTCCACCGCCTGAACCCATGGCCTTGGTCTCTGATAGGCCAATGCTATCAGAACAAGGACAATACCAACCTGCACCTGTCGCAGCCTCGCTGCCGCACAAGAGCAATATCAACAGTCTGATTAATCCCCCACAACAGAATCAAGACTATCCTAGATATTACGACTCAAATGCGCCGCAACAACAGCAACAGGCGCAGCAGCAAGCAGGACAGCAGAATGCGCCACAACCCGAAACCCAACAGTCGCAGGTTGCCAATGCCAGTAATGGCAGCCAACAGACACCATCGATGAATTCAGAAGGCAACGAGCGGCAGTCACAGCAGGCGCAAGCCCAGGCTCGCTCAACGAAGGGAAAATACTCCTTATCGGACTTCACAATTCAGCGCACACTAGGAACTGGGAGTTTTGGTAGAGTACATTTGGTGCAATCGCGGCACAATCTACGATTCTACGCTGTAAAGGTGTTAAAGAAGGCGCAGGTCGTGAGAATGAAACAAGTGGAACATACAAACGACGAGAGGAAGATGCTACAGAAAGTGAAGCATCCATTCCTGATCACCTTGTGGGGCACATTCCAAGACCCAAAGAACCTCTATATGGTAATGGATTTTATTGAAGGTGGAGAGTTGTTTAGTTTGCTTCGTAAAACCCATGTATGTGATTATCTTCTAGGCATTTTGGATGAAAGGGAGCTAATAAGTGGGCTGTCGTAATAGCAATTCCCCAATCCAGTTGCGAAATTCTATGCAGCTGAAGTCACTCTCGCCCTAGACTATCTCCATAGCCACCATATCATTTATCGTGATCTGAAGCCCGAGAATCTGTTATTAGACCGCCATGGTCACTTGAAGATCACCGACTTTGGCTTTGCGAAGGAGGTTCCTGATATTACTTGGACATTGTGTGGAACGCCTGATTATCTTGCTCCTGAAGTCGTGTCGTCGCGAGGTTACAACAAGTCGGTAGATTGGTGAGTAGAAATTGGATATGGTTAGCTTTGGGATGCTCTCCACTAACAGGTAGATTGATCTATGAAGGTGGTCGCTCGGGATATTGATTTTCGAGATGCTTTGCGGATATACCCCTTTCTATGATAGCGGAAGTCCGATGAGGATTTACGAGAATATTCTCAAGGGAAACCCGAAATATCCACCACATATACACCACGATGCAAAAGATTTATTAGTACAATTAATAACGCCCGACCTGACGAAAAGACTGGGCAACTTGCTTCACGGTAGTGACGACATCAAAAACCATGCCTGGTTTGCCGAGGTCAACTGGGAAAGGCTGGCCAAACGAGACATTGAGGCACCATACGTTCCTCCCGTCAGAGGCGGCGTGGGTGATGCGAGTCAATTCGATAGATATCCAGAAGATCCAGAGGAATATGGAGTCAGTGATGGTATTGACCAGTACGGGCACCTATTTGAAGACTTTTAATTTTGGATGATTTTGGGTGCTTCATCCAGCTATTGATGTTAGGGTGTGCCTCTCAGCAACTGAGAGGACGGGTAAACTTAATGTCATGATGCCTGTTACAGGGGGTTATTCATCGCAGGCCAGAGCAGTGAATTGGATGTTCACACTAGTTCGGCTTCGATACCTTTGACCTTTGTACTCCTTTTGTTTCCATGCTATTGTTTTCTGGATGGCTACAGCGTTTCTGGATTGGCCTTTCGTTTCCTCTCTTCTATACTGTTTTTTTTTTTACTTGCTCATGACCTATGCATTTGTGGCACTGAGTTTCAATGAAAAGGGATTGGATGACAGATAGGCGGATGCTTCTTTTTACGATGTGTTCACGTTCAAAACACTTCTTCATACTTTTATGATGAGTTTGATGTGTTGTTGAGGTCAGGTGACACCCAGAGTTGACCTCGTTCATGGCACTGGAAATTGGGTCTTCGCGGCGCTGAAGTCAGGGTTGGCTAGAGTAAGGGGTATAACCACCATATATCAAGAAGCTGTATATATATAACCTTACTGCATTTCCCGTTGCTGCAACGGGTCACAGGAATAAATAGCAAGGAGCCAGGGTAATTGATATCACTCAGCCCTATGATGCTTGGCATTGCGAGAAGAAATTGACAGCGGCACTTAACCCCCCAACGTCAGCTGCCAAGAGTCAGACTACAGAAGCCCAAGTCCCGACCATCCAGGTCTGAAATGACCCATGTGGAGCCCGCGACTCTGCCCAACCACATGACAGTTGAAATACAGATGTACAGTACCGGTGACAATGGAGGGGTCTATCATTGCATATCACTTCTCTGTCTCTTCGTATCAATAACTTGTCAGGGTTAGCGCTGGCAGATACATATATATTAGCTACGTGTACAGGTACCTATCACGGACGCCCCGGGTGTAGCCTGGCGCCGATCTTGCCCAGAAGCCCTGGCAAAATACGCAGCATATATATTCTATTACCTACCCTAGCGTTACTCTCGGTAGATGGCACAACTTTTCTTTTGAGTCTATACCGAAGGGAGCCTTTGGCTATGATGCGGAGGTAGATGGCTCAAGAGCACTCGAAGCACTCGAACGATTTAATTATGCGCATACCAGTGGGCTACTGGTAGTCTGGATGTGCAGTACACATACGATTGGCCCTACTATGAACTTTTCTATGAGCTTTTACATGCTCCTTGCCATGAGCTTTTGCATGGGCTTTTGCATGGGCTTTTGCATGGACTTTTGCATGCTCTTTGGATGGCATACTAGGTATTATATTAAGTGGTATAGTAGCTAGTATATTGACTGGTACCTTCACTAGTCATTAAATAGCTGGCGCATGGACTGGAGAATTGACTGGCATATGGACTGGCAAGTTGACTAGAATATTGACTAGGGAATTGGCGAGTATAGATGAGCATATAGACTGGTGAAGAGGCTGGTATATCGTGGCAACTTGACTGGAATATTGACAGGTGGATTGACAGGTATATTAACTGGTACCGTGAATTGACTAGCAAATGGACTGGCAAATGGACTTGGATATTGACTTGGATATTGACTGGGATATTGACTAGGATATTGGTACTGGAACATAACCTTGATGTATAGAGTCAATAATTCAGTCAATATGCCAATCAATTGCCAGTCCATACTGCCATTAATTCTCCAGTCCATATGCCAGTTAATTTGCCCGTCAATCCACCCGTCAACCCACCGGTCAATATACTAGTCAATTTGCTGCTCTCCGCGGCCATTTACAAGAGGGTCACGGGTACGAGAACATCAATTTGCCAGTCCATATGCCAGTCAATTCACCCCCAGCCAATACGCCACCCGATATGCCAGTCCATGCACTAGCTGATATAGCAGTCAATATTCCAGCCAGTCACAGTTAATATGCCAGTGGTCGGGACTAAGTGGTAGCGACCCCACCAAGTTATCGTACGTAATAAATCCATACCAGCCGACATGCTACGCAATTTGCTAGCCAGTAGATCGCCACCTAGTACCGTATGCCGGCAGATGGTGTTGATTCCGTTATGTATACGGAGTAGGTACTGTAGATCTATTTAAGGTAGCATCTATGTGGTATTAGCGCCTTGGCGCTACCTACTAGTTCTAATAAGGCAACTATTTTCCTGTTTGGGCGAGATGCTAAACTTTTCTCAGTAATTTTGGTGCCCAGGTCCCCTACACTTCTGTCACCTTCATATTTGGTGGTAGTGAATAGTCTTGGCAGCATATGCGGTAACACGCAGGCATAACCCTGGCATATGCGTGGTCATAGAAGGCAAATCCAGTCACCTTGGCATGCTGTGTATGCAACATAGATGCACAAATCAGGGTGGGGTATGGCCATAGGTAAGGTACAATTCGTGGCTACATACTCCGTAGCTGATATGAATAGCACTGTCGTTGCCTGCCAACTTAGATGTGATATATATATGGCCAGGCTTCCTTTAACGCATGGGCTATGCATATGCGACGTTGATGCCCGCTTGCTACCGCATCCACTTCACGAAGTGGTCTGCCAAGCCGCTAGGCGACGTCCACCATCCTTTGCATATCCTCCGTGTCGCCGTCAGTGTCCACTTTACCTTCACTCACTCAGTTTGCACAAGAGCTATTCAACACTCGAGCTCCGAATGGCTGAACGAGCGGCCCTCCTGGAACTTGTCACGTAAGGTTTCCTCTCATCTGCTCGCCGCACTTTGCGGAGACCCTGTGGCAGCTCCGTTGCTGATCTTTCGTCTCTGGGGTTAGGAACTTCAAAGCTGCCCTCAAGAGGAAGGGAGATGGTAAGAGCTTCCTCCAGCGGTCCTGGCACGGGAGTCGATCAACTAACTGTCACTAAACACAATAGAATCGGAATCCGATGACTCGATAGCATATCCAAGCAACCGTGGACGGAAACTCAAGCGCCGAGCTCGCTACGTTCGTGAAGGGCAGTTGGACGCACCAACGGGACCAAAGGTGTACAAAGAGGTGATTTAGTCACCAACGCTTCCTGCTGTCATAACTAACCACTTTAATAGAAAGTAGAGTATGGAGGCGCTCAGCGATACATCATTCACCGTTACAAGAGGAGAAGACGAGAGGAGGATGAGGAGGAAGAGAGCGATGAAGATAGTGAAGAAACAATTGAAGAGGATGACCCATTCGACCAAGTTGACATCGAAAGTAATGACCCCCCAGGCCCACTCAATTTTATATGTAATGACATGCTGGATAACCTTACACGACCTCTCTAGAAATCCTTGCGCCAGTAAATCACCCTGCCGACTTACCTTCACATCCAACACTCTCACGACCTTACACCTCTCGCATCATTGACCAACTTTGCCAGCAAGCCCTTGAAATAATGCAACCCGAACATGAACATACAATAGCAATAAAAAACCTCCTCACTACCCTCCTCGGGGATGACGAATTTGCAAACCTCGGAAAACTGGAACAGCCAGCGATGCCGGAATTCATACGACAAGCACAAGAAGCCACTGAACAACAGAAATCTGTGACGAATGGAGCCTCAAAAGGGAAAGAACTCAATGGTGTCGAAAATAATGATACAGAGCCAGAACAAGACCCCCCGAAAGCCTTAATGGATGGGAAACCGAAAGACGCAATGGATCTAGACACGGAGGAGGAGCACGAGAATAATACTCATCCACCAGCACCAGCTCGCATGACCACTCGTTCCTTCCAGCAACAACAGCAACAAGAAGTCGCCTCCCTACCTCCACTAGAGCCTGCGTCCCCTCGACTCGACATTGACCCGTTCTTCTTCCCACCTGCCTACGCTGTCGACCGAGATATCGGCATCCCAGCAAACGAAGCCGAGGAGACAAGGCGACTGTTATTAGCGGCCGTGCAGCGCCAGGAGGAGTTCATGCGTGGGCTGAATAAAGTGTACTCTGGGCTATTACAAGCTAAACACAAAAAGCAGGATGTATGGAGGTGGTGCAGAGCGATGGAAGGAGTGAGGCAGTACCATGCATCAAAGACTGAGAGGGATATATCGGAGATTACCGACGAGGAGATAGCAGTAGGGTTGCCAGATAATGAGGATTGGTATGACAAGGAAGAGTGGAAGTTGGATGCGGCGTTAGTGAAGGGGAAGGAAGAAGAGGAGGAGGAGGAGAAGACCAAGAAAACAAGGGGCAGACGCGCATAGCTTGGTGAGGCGGAGCTTAATCACAACCCATGTGGTATCTGTTTCTTGTTTATATTCCACTATTCCTTTGCAGGGGGAGTATTTGGTATTTCGTTTGGGGGTAAGGATTTATTTTGCGTTAGGATGAGGTGGCAAGTGTAGGCAACCCACTTACCCAAGGCGCAGATGGGTGCAGACAGCTAACAAATATGCGCGTGTAATCAGCAGTGCGGATTATTTGATGGGTTATGAGGAGACTGGGGTGAATGTCTGTATTCGAGCCTATGCCGGGCTCAACACCTGTTGGAATACCAGGATATGATGTGAGGCTAGTAACTGTGGCAGCGGTACAGACGTGTGGCCAATGAAGGAACACTTCACCCTTGTGTGAATATGTGATGTGTGAGTCTGTGGATGAGTATGCGAGCATGTACTCCAGAAGGCTGTGAATTGTGTTCTATGTGAGCTATCCAGCTACCTATATATATACAGGTAACACATGCTTCTCATATATGTGGCGTGAATACATGGTTATACTTCAGCATGTAATGCTTCACGTAGTTCAGTATGTGGTAGAGTGTAAAGTGCGCTAGCACATGTTTCAACACGCATGTGGGTAATTTCGTGACAGAGTAGTTTCGAACCTAAACCTCTAGTACAACGGGCAAGGACGAAGTTGAACCCGACGAACGATTCCGACACAACAACATACGAGGAATACTGTTGACATCGAACGGTAGGTTAATGATTACCTGGTGCACGCGAAGTACTTATTGCCATGCACTAGCTGATACAGCAGTCAATATTCCAGCCAGTCACAGTTAATATGCCAGTGGTCAGGACTAAGTGGTAGCGACCCCACCAAGTTATCGTACGTAATAAATCCATACCACAGTCAATGTACCATAGCCAGCCGACATGCTACGCAATTTGCTAAACTTTTCTCAGTGATCATCCGCCAACTATCACCTGTCGTAACAAAGCCATAGACTTCGCCTCCACCGTTGTTGTCTGCTGCATCCTTCAGTGACAATAAGCACTGCTTCATCGCTTCCCCTATAGAGTCTCTCTTTCCCTCAATGACCATGACGAACTTTTCTTCTGTCACGGAAATCCGGTCTATTATCACGAATTCCTCCATCCCTCCTGTTTCACCGTCCGTAGATATAATCTCTTTCTCCCTTTCTAAACGTAGCTTACGCCCCGTCTTGCGTCTGAAATCTGACAGTATTGGACTGATGATACTGTAAACCAAGTCACTAACATTTGATTCTTTGAAACTGGCACTTGCTTCCGTCGGATATCCTTCAATTTCAATATATTCAAGTATCCGTCGATAAACTCGCTTCTTGATGGCTTTCGACGCTGCATGATTCCCGGCCAACATCGTACCAACAGATACTGCCTTTAGTTTGAAACTCAGAATTGCTAGTGTGAAATTCGGAGTTGCTAGCATAAAATATGGAGCTGCTAGTATAAAATATAGATATTGTCACTAACTGTGAAAATGATCTTTCATATCGTGGTACCGGGGCATTGTCGGTGACCAGGCGAAGTAGTCGGAGATCGGGTTACGGGGTTGGCTATGGTGTAGCCACAGACGGGACTTCAGGGCTCCTATCGGTTGAGGTACCGGGTCATGGTCGGTAGTCAGGCAACCTCGTCGGAGATCAAGGTGTGGCTAGGGGTGGAATACCAGCCACCGCACAATAGCCGAGGGCCAGGTTCGAGGGCTCCTATTAGACCGTGGCCTGTCGGGATGTGGGCGACAGCCATGCAGGGTCATTCGGAGGTCAAGGTGACTGGGGGCTATAGGGCAGAACGTATCCGCCACAGAATAGCCAAGGACGGGGTTCGGGGTCTCCTATTAATTCCGGACAACCGGGACACGGTCAGTCGTCATGGGAACTGGTTCGGAGGTCAGATCTGCCAGGGTGGAATATAATCCACAGTGGACAGCAAGGGCGGCGGGGTCAGCCACACAAGGGCAGAGAGCATGGTCTTAGCCACATCGGGGCACAGGGATATCGGGGTATCGGGTATCGGGTTGTCTGGGTATCGGGTTATCCGGGATATCGGGATACTGGGGTATCAGGATATCGGGGTATCGGGTTTTCGGGGTATCGGGTTTTCGGGGTATCGGGTTTTCGGGGTATCGGGGTTGGCGGAGCTGGCAAGGCTGGCAGAGCTGGGAGAGCTGGGAGGACATGCGGGGCTGTGGGAGCTGGAGGCTAGAGCTGGAGGTGAGAGTTCACCAGCCTAGGCATACGTTCCAGCGCTGATGTCCAGGTCACATCGCCAGCGGAGGTTGAGTTGCCAGTCGGGAGTCATGTTGCCAGGCGGGAGGTCATGTTGCCAGTCAGATGTCGGGTTGCCAGGCAGGTCAGGGGTCGGGGGGTCAGGGGGTCACCATCGGGAAGGATGACGGGGTCGCGATGGTGATTTCACTCTTTTATCCCGGTAGAGTGCGTGGTGTCGGACATGGCATATCGTGGATGCTGGATATCGGAGGTAGGGGCGAGCGCTAGGGGTAGGGTTCGTGACA
>Ga0307514_10001417_pt1 | contig 29552 bp, 36 predicted proteins | sample 16_EM_MG_FD_203088 | JGI IMG/M metagenome (GOLD analysis project Ga0307514, IMG submission 203088) | Populus trichocarpa ectomycorrhiza microbial communities from riparian zone in the Pacific Northwest, United States - 16_EM | ecosystem: Host-associated > Plants > Roots > Unclassified | place... | reverse complement strand
ATTCGATGGATGGGACCGGAGCTCCTTGACCCGGAAAGGTTCGGTTTGAAGGATAGCCGCCCGACGAAATCTTCAGACTGCTACGCCCTTGGCATGGTGATACACGAAACCATCAGTGGGAATGTGCCGTTCCACGAGCATGCAGATTTTACTGTGTACACGAAGGTCCTGGGGGGTGCACGTCCTGCTCGAGGAGCAGGGTTCGCAGAGCGTTTGTGGAGGATGTTGAAGATGTGTTGGAAGCCCCGGCCGGATGACCGTCCGACGATTGAAGAGGTTTTTCAGTGCTTGCGGGAGGTTTCACAATCGTAACTGAATTATTATGTTGTTACTATGTTGTCCTACCATCAGAGGTTATGGGTGGCCCCCGGTGTGCCAATTTTTGACCGTGGATCTTTGCGAGCTCGCACCTCACGAAAACCTCGTTTTCCACGGGACGCGGTGGATGTCGGAGGGCGCGCAACTCGCTGAACCTGCCTTTTCCGCGGGAGTACGTACATTGGGCTGGAACACTAGTAAGGGACACACGGGACACACGACAGCGTCTATCGATGGCTTTCGCTATCTCTCCCACGTACCTCAGACTCAAACTAAAGCCCTCACGAAAAAGAGGAGAAAGAGAAAGTAAAGAGAGCGATTCCTGCGGAGTCGAACAAGATATGGATCGCGTCACTCGCGAGGATCTATTATGGTTATCCCAACCTCAACCCTGACGAATGGTCGTATGCCGGGCTGCAGGGTGGCCTCGCGTTCGTGAGGGACTCTTATGGAACTGGGGTGTGCCAGGACTTTGACTACTTCCGGGACCAGCCGTGTTTCCACTCCTTCGCTGGTGACATGCGACACCGATCTATAGGTCTTGTGTAGCAATGCTAACTTTCTTCCCGTGATAGGAGGAATGCATGATCGGATTCGCCTTCGTGGATGAAGGCGAAGCCAAAGTATTTTACAAGCGAGTCCAAACCCACAAGTCTAACAACGGTACCTAATGCCTCTCTATACGTCGTCACGAATTCTCTCTAACCGAGTACTTCCCCGATCCCTCCGCAGATAAACTCGAGACCGAAAGAAAGAAACCCGGTCAATGACTTTTTGGAGGCACTTGAAAGCATGGACCGACACGGAATCGTGGGTTTTCATTCAAAGTCTTGTCGTTCTTGCTTGGTTGAAATTACACAACCCTCCAGTTTGTAGGTGTCGCGAAGGGGCTGATCTACATTCGCAGTGAGGGAATGATACACGGTGATCTCAAGGGACTCGAAACTACACTTCCGTCAAGGCGAATATACTGATCGACGATACTGGCGACGCTCGTCTGGCGGACTTTGGTCTGCTCACGATCATTTCGGATCCCACGAACGTTCTGTCTTCGACCTCAGATGCTCAAGGTGGAACAGGTGGTTGGATGGGACCGGAGCTGATCAACCCGGAACAGTTCGGGTTGGAGGACAACCGGCCAACGAAATCTTCAGATTGTTATGCTCTTGGGATGGTGATATACGAAGCTATCAGCGGGAAGGTGTCACGCGGACTTGACCGTTTTCACGAAGGTTCTGGCGGGTGAACGACTGTGAACGACCCTTCTCAGGGAGCAGGGTTCGCGGAGAATCTGAGGATGGTGCTGGAAGCCCCAACCGAGTGACCGTCCGACGATTGAAGTGGTCCTTGGAGGTCGTGATTGAATTATCATGTGGAAGGATACGCCTGAACCCAATACCCTCATTCCAGCGTCGTGTCAAATTGTTCTCACACGGCGACGGGATGTTCCCTGGAAGGCGAACAGCGGGATCACGAGGCTCGATATGGGCGGCATCCGATGCGACCGTCGAAGTTGTATTTCATAAGAATGACGGATGGACGGGACGTAGTGTGTGTCACTGAGGGCGACGGTACCGACTCGTAGCGATACGCGATCCGGCTATTTTTTTATTATTATCTTCGGAGGCATTGATCAGTACAAGACGGTACGCTCGCTGGGGATGAGATATTTGTATTTTGTGAATTGCAATCCTGATTTTCCCTCCCTCCCTCTCTCTTTAAAGTTCCCTCTGACAGCAGCCTCTCCCTTCCTTCCATCCCCTTCCAGCGGGAAAAGGCAGAGACCCATCGCCTCCGCAGTTCTCCCGGTCAATAAGCGGAACATCAATTCCAACAAACTTCCGCACCCACACCATACGCGAACCAACGGTTACCGAGCCTCCTGTCTTTCCTACACCGCCATGTTTCCTACCCCTCGCTCAACCTCCTTACCCACCGTCGCGCCCCCTCTCCCTACCGATGGACTCAATGTCCTCCACCCAATCGCCAGGAAAGACTCGCGATCCATCGCACCGATGACCCCGCCCATGTCCCCAACCGACCCAGATTCACGAATGGACGATATGTCAGTCGACCACCCCGTACCCCACTCCAAAGACTCCGATGTCGACCACCTCTCCATTCAAGACTCGGAAATCGATTCAGAGCCCCTACCTGCCCACCTTCCAAGCCGAACCTTGGACGAATCGAGAGACTGTCTGCCCGGGAGTTTACGTCTCACAGACTTTGAAGTTAGGGGAACCCTTGGTATGTACCACTCATTTCATTTCGTGCCACCCTCTCCTGCGCGATGTGTGGTAAGTTTTGAACCTGACCACTTCGATTGCCACCCAGGCGCTGGCACCTTTGGGCGTGTGCTGCTCGTTCGACTCCGTAGTCCCTCCCACCAGACGAGATCCGCCAATTGCTTCGCTCTCAAGGTCCTCCGCAAGTCGGAGATCGTCAGGCTTAGACAGGTGGAACACGTTAACGCGGAACGTTACATCATGTCTCGTGTCAGACATCCTTTCATCGTCGATCTCTATGCCACCTTCCAGGATAGGCTCAACATCTACATGCTGCTGTCCTACGTCCCCGGAGGAGAGCTCTTTACACACCTCCGACGCGCTCAACGGTTTACCCCAGACGTCACGCGCTTCTATCTCGCGACTATCGTCCTCGCTCTCAAGTACTTACATTCCTTCAACATTATTTATCGCGACCTCAAGCCCGAAAACCTGCTATTGGACTCTCGGGGATATTTGCGACTTACAGATTTTGGGTTTGCCAAGATTGTTGAGGATCGCACATGGACCCTGTGCGGAACCCCCGAGTACCTCGCTCCAGAGATCATTCTGAATGAGGGTCACGGGAAGCCTGCCGACTGGTGGGCATGCGGTGTACTCGCTTATGAAATGATGGTCGGGTTCCCACCCTTCTTCGACGAGACCGCCCCTGGGATCTACGAAAAGATCCTGAGAGGAAGGATCTACTGGCCAAAGGAGATGGATAGGTTGTCCAAGGAGCTTGTCAAGGCATTCCTCCATCCAGATCGTACCAAGCGGTTGGGTAACCTTATCGGCGGATCACAAGATGTCTTGGACCATCCCTGGTTTAGGGGTGTGGACTGGGACGCTCTAGAGCGGAAAGAAATTCGGGTACGTTCCCCCTTACTTCCGTCTATGGACCGGGTTGTGCTAACTTGTGTGATCGGCACAGGCACCTATCGTCCCTCACGTATCATCATTGGACGACACCCGTCACTTTTCCCATCTTCCCCTTCCTCCTGCGGAGGACATTCCGGGGCTGATGAGGAACGAAGCTCTTCCAATCCTCGACTCACTCAACCCTGCCTTCGTGGAATTCTGAGAGTTCCACCTTTCTCACACTCCCGCCCACGGGCTAGCCTGTCAACAACCGCCACGCCTATCCTGCCGTCGCTCTCGCGTCATCTCGCAGTCTTCCTTATTCTCTTGCTCGTTCTCTTGCTACCATTAATCCCGCGGGCTATCCGCCTGATAATTTTTACCCCAAGAGAATTCTGTTGGGATGGTTCTATCGTTCGTCCTCTTTCGTATTGAGTACTTTCGCCCTTGTGTTGTGATGAACGCTATCCTTTCCCATCCCCGTCGTCTTGTCTCCTTTTCTCTTATCATTTTGCTTGCTACCACCATCGGTTACATTATTGGCCTCTCCTCCTTTGATCGCATCCACTAATACTACAGCTACATCATACTGTCGATACTGTCCTTCCTGGTATTATTTTTCCCCCCTCGTCCTTTCCCCTCTTTTTATTGTTCCCTCTCAAGTATAGCCTATCAATCGCCTCTGTTCCCTGTAGCCCTTACCGCCGTCTATCTCTACTGTGTCTACTCCTTTTGTCTTACTTTTTTTTCTTACTACTTCGCACACTGAGTATCCCCCTCTGTAAATATATATATTCCAATTTTGAGCTTTGAAGGCTCCTCTCTCACCCATGCACGCTGGTCGATTAAACGCGGAGGGTGATCGAATCGAGAGAAAAAAACTTGAGTTTGTGGGTCCCAGTTGGACCTCATCGATCCTTATCCTCTACACTTTCCGGGAGAGATGGCCCGTAAACGAAAAAATCGCACACATGTCAAGAGCGTGTCCGGAACCTCAGATAATACTCCAAAGAGCTTTGTGATCAAGCATGGGCAGGTTGGGCGATCCCTCGCCCAGCTCGTGCACGATATGCGGAAGGTCTTGGAACCAAACACAGCTAGCAGGTTGCGGGTCAGTCCTCTTGCTCGATTCCTCCGTTCACCCCACTTGGTCTGGTGCTGATTGTTGATTGCAAGTGAAGGAACGTACACGAAACAAGCTGAAGGATTACATCGTCCTCGCTCCCGCTCTTCATGTGACCCACTTGCTCGCGTTCACTTTGACGGACGTTGCGCCGTCGTTGAGGATCATTAGGTTACCTGGTGGTCCGACCTTGAGTTTTAGGGTTGAGAGGTATAGTCTTGTCAATGATGTGCTGAGCAGTGCGAGGCGAGCGAAGAGTATTGGGCTGGAGTATTTATCTCCTCCGCTGGTGAGCGCGTGTATCCTCTTCACCTCTCAGATTTTTTCTAAACGACTACCTAAGCTCGTACTCGCATCCTTCCCTCCCCCGGGGCCAAAATCTCCCCCACACCTCTCTCTCGTGATGAAAACCTTCCAAACCCTCTTCCCTCCCCTCTCCCCAGGGACCATCTCCCTTTCCTCCGCCCGTCGAATCGTTCTCGTCTCATACAACCCCGAAAAAGGCACGATCGACTTCCGTCACTATCTGATCTCAGTAAAACCCTACGGCGTGTCCAAACGCATACGAAAAGTCCTTCAAGGCGCCACCTCTTCGTCCAGGAAATCGACTTCGGGGTTCTTGGATTTGGGGAACGAGAGGGACGTTGCTGATTTCTTGCTTAGGAAGAGGGGGGAGCCTGATCCTGGAGGAGGATACGAATCCGCTGCTTCAGACGTAAGTTCGGCAGCTGGGGATGAAGGCGATGCTGTGAGCCTTGTCAGCGATTATGTCGGAAGGAACAACAAGAAGGGTCAAAAGAAGGCTGTAAAGCTAGACGAAATTGGACCAAGAATGGAGTTGAGGCTGATAAAGATTACGGAGGGACTTCCGGGTAAAGAAGGAGGGGTGATTTATCATGACATCGGTTCGTGCATGACATGTCCTGGCGGTTTACGTGGATGCTGACCCCTGGGTAACCTTCAGTCAAGAAGACGAAGAAAGAGGTCAACGTTCTGAAAGCTGCCGCCGTCGAGAGGGAGCGGCTCAAGAAACAGCGAAGGGAGGAACAAGAACGTAACGTTGAGAAGAAGAAAACTCTTACCACTCAGAAGAAGGAGAAAGGGGAACAGGTGGATGAGGGTGAAGAGGACGAGGACGAGGATGCAGCTAGCGATGACGATATTATGGGCGAGAACGAAGCTGACAGAGACGACGACTGGGATGACGAAGAGGAGATTAGCGAGGGTGAGGAGGACCAGGAGGATGGAGAGCGGTCTGAGAGCGAAGCAGAATCAGAGCCTCAGCCTCAGCGACTGAACAAAAAAGCCAAAATTCGAGGACACCGGTAGAGGTAGAGGAGGGCATTATCCATTAGTCGTGTAGTAACGTACAGGAGGTTTGTACTTGTCCTAGTAAAACACATTTGGAAAGCGTCTATGAGCCCACAGGAGGCTGTGAAGGGGGGTGTGGACCAGGTGATGAGGAGGATAATTGAGGAGTGATGCCGAACCACTTTCCACAGAACCTCTCGAATCGTAATTTTACGCCCTCCCAGTTATCGAGAGCTGGTCGGACATCAAGGTAGAAAGAAGGAGTACTGTTTGGACCGAGACTTCTGCCAGTGTAGAAGTCGATGATGTAACGGACGCGGTGACCACATCGGTCAACTACCCAGTCGTGTCGATCGAATGGAGGTGCGTATCTGGTAGTTTCAGTGAGATGCTGTTTAACGCGGCGAAAATAAGAGGGCGAAGACTGACCCTAAAAGCGATTTAAATCTTGCTCTTGGGCTAAGCTCCTGTGCTTTTCCCTTAAAGCTGACAAGCTTCAGCCCACCACACACCTCCGATCCCCTTCCCTCCTCCCACTTTAAAACCTCATACCATGTACGCTCGTTAACGGCGTTATGTATCGGGACGATCACTTTCATGTCTTTGGCCTGCGGGTCGTGGTTCTTTCTGGCCATAGCGGCGAAGAACTGGGATTCGGAAGGGTACACCCATTTTTCCCCTTCCAACCGCGGAATCGATGAAATTTCCCGTTCCGTGGAAAGTTTTCCTGGTACGTGCGGAGGTGGGAATTGGTGTGGGGAAGAATGACTGTTACGCTCGCTTGGGGAGGAGAGGAAGCGTGACCAGGGTGACGATGAGGATTGGTGGTCAACGGGGCATTTTTCGGTTGAAGATGAGGATGAGGGACCGTCGTGGTCGACTGGACAACCACCCCCGTTTGAGGGTGGGTTAGGGTGAGTGGAATGGTCGACCGGACACGACATGGACGCAGGCAAGGGGAGTGGATTGAAGGAGCGGATCGCGACGGAGGCACCATAATTTCCCACGAGTGCTTACTCTCAACATCTTTTGGTGAACGAGTGATACCACTTGGTTTACCCCCGGAGTTTTACCCGACCATCAACAGTCACCACCACGAACCCTACCAGGTGGTTTGTCTAGGGCAACCTCTCCCGTTCTCTCTTGAAAGCGCCTTACACACGTGATCTCCACGCAGTTCACCTGGGCTTGTGACTTGTAAATCGAAGAACCTGGGGTATCTGATTCAGTGATCCGGATGCTCGGTTGTTCTATTCCGACCCACTTGTGAACTCTACAACATACCATCATCATGTCACCGTCGAAACCTGTACTCTCTACCCCGCTCACCAAGTTATTCGGAATCACCCACCCGGTTATGCTTGCGGGGATGAATGTGCGTGCGAGAAAGAACAGTGGATTTGAGCTGAAGTTGTACTGACGAGAGTAACGTTATAGATTGCGGCTGGGCCCAAGCTCGCTGCCGCTGTTACGAATGCTGTACGTTCCTCACCTGCTCTGGCTGCGTTCGTCGGTTAAACTGTGGCCGCAAGGGCGGTATCGGTGTTATCGGAGGTATTCGCTTGAGTCCGAAAATGCTCCAAGGTACGATCGACGAGTTGAAATCACAACTCGAGGACAAGGATGCACCTTTCGGTGTCGACCTTGCCCTGCCCCAGGTCGGAGGAAACGCGAGGAAGACGAACGTATGTTCCCGTCGCTATGTTGAACTAACCCTGAACGTGTACGCTGGAATGTACAGTACGATTATACCAACGGTCAACTCGGCGAACTCGTGGATATCATCATTGCCAGCAAAGCAAAGTTGTTCGTTTCTGCGATCGGCGTCCCTCCGAAAGAAGCTATCGACAGGTTGCACGAGGCTGGTATTGTGGTGATGAAGTACGTACTGTGATTGCCTAATTCGCCTCAAAGCTGCTAATGCCCTTTCTACCATAGTATGGTAGGGCATCCAAAGGTACGCAAACGGCTGGTTTCTGCAGGAATACAGCGATCCAACACCAAGGTCTAGCATGTTACCAAGGCCCTCGATTTTGGTGCGTTTAGGGTTGAACTCTTGCCGAATAAACTAATAACAGTCCTTCCAGGGGTTGATGTGGTATGTGCACAAGGTTTGTATCACATCTGAGGCGACTATGATTTCCTGCTGACTCGGGAAAAAGGAGGGGAAGGCGGAGGACATACAGGAGAAATCCCATTCTCGATCTTGATCCCGGCCTGCATTGATGCCGCAAAAGGCCGCAAGAGCCCGCTCACAGGTGAACCAGTGATGGTCGTTGCAGCTGGTACCTCTCACCTCCCTACTTCTGAGAGATTTGCTTAAGTTGAGTTATAGGAGGCATTTCGGATGGCAGAGGTCTCGCTGCAGCTCTCTCGTACGTCATGGGAGTACCTCCCTCTTCGCTCGGTTGATACGCACACATTGAAAAAATCCCCAAAGTTACGGCGCTGTCGGAGTGTGGGTCGGAACTCGTTTCGTCGCCTCCATCGAGTCCGGTGCCCCCAAAATGCACAAAGACCTCGTCGTTTCCGCAGGTTTTGACGACGTTACGCGTACCACTATTTATTCTGGAAGACCCATGAATGTACGCAGGACTCCGTACGTTCGCGAATGGTAAGTGGTTTGCCCAGTACACGCGTATCTGTTAGCGTGTCTGACTCCCACTACAGGGAAAACAGACCGCAGGAGATCGACGCTTACATTTCTGAGGGTAAGATACCGGTTGATGTCGATTTGTCTCAACACCCGGAGAAGGGTGCCGAGGCTCGGGGATGTAGGTTTCTGATGCTATTTACCGCGCCGACTCATGGGGTTCACTTCGTTCATAGGGCTTATGGGAAGGGTTGCCGCGTCCATAAACGATGTCAAGACCGCTCAGGAGATGTGAGTCTCTTCATCTTTCATCACTGCCGTCGGTTCGAATCTGGGATTACAGTGTGGAAGAACTCGTGACCACCGCGGCGAAACAACTTTCCACTGCCAACTCGTTCATCGTCTCCAAAGCCAAACTCTGAACGGTGTACCGTATCGGAAGTTGCATGTGCTACAATCGTATGAAAATTTATACCTCGCCATAACCATTGCGTTCGCATCCAACTCGTCAGTCGTCGTTCAGAAGTTCGTCCAATTCTCGTTCTTCCTCTTCCGTCAACTCTCCTGGAGCTCGCTGGGGTGTGGCCGAATGAGGTTTCTCTCCCAAAACAGTCTTCTCTCCCAGCGGCTTTGGGTTCAACAGATCTGGGATTCGTCCGTCAGTCAGCTCTACGCTGAGCTAGAGTTCCACCCTGTACCTTTTACTTTCCAACGTCTGATAGTTCCGTCAAGACTCGCGCTCAAGATGTACGGATCAGGAGAAGCAGACCACGCCTTCAGAAGCGTCACATCGTGCCAGTGACCGTCGATCTCGTTCCTCTGTTCGATCTTGTCATCTAGCTCGGACGTGTCCCATGATCTGATAATATCTCCCGAAGCTGTGAACAGATATGTTTCGTCCAGCATAGGGATATACAATGGGAGTAGTGCTTTCACTCCGGTTGGGTGTTGGATTGGCTTAATGAACCGTTTCTTTTGCCCCTCGGATGAGTAAGGATAAATCTTCACGGTGTCGTCCGCAGAAGCTACAAAAAAGTTCGATGGGACGAAAACTACGTGCATTCGTCAGAGAACGTGTACCTGTCCAAACGTAGCCATCGTGGAGAACTAGCTGGTTGATTCGAGTTCTGTGATGTGTGAGGTCTTCTTGTAGCACGGTCCGCCACCGACGAGGCAGATCATCAGGTGCCTGTGTCGTCGTGTCGCGCTCGAGAAGCCAGACTTTCAAAACACCCATAGTGTCTGCCGAGTATAAGGTTGCTGAATCAAGGGAAAGCGTTTCCCCGCCGAGAGCCTCGACGGGGCGAGTGTGAGCTGAGATGCTCCCCACCGAGACGAGTGGGTCCGTCCCCGTTGCATCTGAAAGATCCCTGGATGATGGAGAAATTAGGAGTGAACATATCTCCGCATAGATATATTTACCATAGTCTCAGGACCTTGTCCGAACTTGTGGAAACAAGGAGGCTACATTTTGGGAGGACCAACAGGGCTTTCACGAAATCAGAGTGTGCCTGGGTCGTAGACAGCAGCCCCTTCGTCTGTGAACATACATCAGGCGTAACTCCCAGTGGAAAATAATCATCCCGGATCACCTCAGTATCCCAAACTTTGATCGTCTGGGATATAGTTAGTATGGTGAAATCAGGAACCCGAACTCGTTACGTTGGTACTTTATCCCATGAACCGGTAATCATGATCTTTCCGTCCCCTGATCCTGGAATTTTGTCCACGAAGGCGAAGGCGGAGAGGGGCGCCTGGTGACATCTGTACGTCGAGATCGTTTCCTTCGTCTGGACTCGTAGCTGTCAGTTTCCATAGCGTGAGGGAGGAAATCGTACAGCACACGGTCAAATCAATAACGAGGACAGACCCGGTGTTCTCGGCGATCCATAGAGAGTTTCCTCGAACGTACATATCCAGAGCCTGCCCTTTCAACTTGATTGGAGATCCCAGATCAGCGATCTTCTTTTCTTTCTGTTGCCTCGCCTGTGGATATTTTGGTTTAACTATGAATCCACCCACTTCGCGTACGCTTCTGCTTACCAGATCCAGAACGAGCTCGGATTCTGCCCGCAGGAAATTCGATTTATCTGGTTTGTTGGACATGGTGGTGGCTGGGATTGAAGTTGCACGCGAGAGATCGGATTAACGTTCCCGATCACTCCATCTCGTCTAACCAGCTTTCGGGAGCGTGGCGTCTTTTTTGTCGGTAGTGAGTTGTATATGGCGGTATGTTCGTGCTGACAATAACGCTGCTACGTCTCACTCGAAACTTTCATAAAGGGTGCAGAGCGGTTTAGAGGTGGGAACGGATCAACTACTTGCACTGATGACCACAAGACACACGAAAAGATAATAGCAAGAGCCAACGGAGCATGTAACTAGTACTACTCGCCGAGATGGCGCCGGGGAGTTGCTTCAACCCTCGTTGAGGAGATAGGATACCCTGTGTTTCCGCCTCCACTCTGCGTAACCCTCTTCTCCTAGTATGTCGCGAAGTCGCGCCTCAGCTTCCGGACGAAGGTTGATTAGGGGAAGGGGAGAAGCCAATTGTTCTTTCTTTTCGTGGGCTCGTCTTGCCATTGCTTGCCTAAGGGAGCTTTCGTGCCACGGGAGAGTTTCAACCTTGTAGACACCGTTGCCGATAGTTCGTTTCCTTTGTGGTTTGGGATCCTGAAGAATCGGATTGGGAAGAGAGCTCCGCCTCGTGGGTTGCTCGGCTGAGGTTGCTAGCGAGCTACGATCATCGAAACCAAATTGGAGGGACTGACGTCGGTAGCCCTGGTCGGTGTTGCCATTCAGCTCGGGAACTTGCCGGTCGAGCGACGTGCGGTTGGAGTGAAAGTCATAGTATGGATTTCCAGCAGCTCCTTGCAAGGGGGGAAGCCCGAGGGACTGTAGGCGTTGTCCACCGATCGGGACAGACTCTGAGGTTTCAAAAGGTTGTGGATATCTTGGCATTGGGGACTCATTGGCGGAACGCACATATTCCACTGCCATCTACTGTGTTCAGTACGCGCATTCAGAGCGGAAAATGGCGAGTACTTACTGCGTACGCATCGTCGTCGGCTGATGGATCTTCAGACAAGACCAGCCCAGCCAGTATGTCGAGCATGCGCCGTTCACCAGGAGTTGGAGGGGGAAAATTCATGACGAGATGTGTTTAGGGGGAGGAAGTTCGATCGGGTAGATGTGCACTTATATAAGTCATCCTCGACGCCTCCTGAGTAAACTTTAAGCTTGAGGTCGTAGCTGCAGTGACGCACGTGATCGTAACCGGAAAGGAGGCACTAGTCGTGGGAAAGTATGCTTCACCTTGAGTTGTGGTCACTGGCCGGACATGTTCTTCATTGTGAGCTCCTACCTCCCCGAGTACGCGTCGATATGCATCTAACACACGGTTTCGTCCTCACAGAAAGAGTTAACACATACGATTCTGCTCCATCCATCCTATTTTGGGCCACGGATGCTACAGTTCCTGGAGTCAAAGTTGTACTCTGATGTCGAAGGCAAATGTTCTGGCCAGTTTGGATACATCATCGCGGTTGTTTCTATGTCGGATATTGGAAATGGCATTGTTTTGTCAGGGAGCGGCCAAGCCGAATTTGTCGCACGATACCGAGCCATCGTCTTCAAGCCATTCAAGGGGGAAGTTGTGGACGGTGTAGTGAATAATGTCACCAAGGTACGCCAACCCACCTTTGTCAGAGGCACAGGGACGTTAATCCTTAGTAGATGGGCTTTTTCGCCGAAGTTGGACCTCTCACCGTTTTCGTCTCACACCAAGTATGTGCCCATGGGTGTGACAATGATACAAGTCTTGACCTCCGCCAAAGCTTATCCACCCCGACATGAAATTTGACCCCAACTCAAATCCGCCTTCGTTTGCTTCCGAAGATCAGGTGGGTTAAGAACACAGACACCGTGTTCTGCATCACTGTACGAGGGTTTCCAGATCATCGAGAAGAACACGAAAGTGCGGCTGAAGATTGTAGGAACACGGGTGGATGCCACGGAAATTGTGAGCGATTGTGTCACTATTTTCCCCGGCGCCACTGACCGCGCTTCCTAGTTTGCGATTGGTACCATCAAGGAGGATCACTTGGGTGTTATCGAGTAACCCTGAAAATAGTTTCTGGTTTTCTGTTCGGTTGGCACCGCTCCAGCGGATGACCATCCCGCAGGCTGTTTTTCCGACTGTACACTACGCTCGTTACATAACTTAGCCAACCCCGTAAACATGCTTTGAAAATGCACCATCGGCTCTCGAAACTCCTTCAACGTGCTCAGCGATAGAAAGGTCGGGACGATCAGGTGACTTGACGTCGCTGGGAGTGATTCAGATAATATATTTGGGACTGGGGCGCTTCGCTGCTTGACTTTAACCTCCATCTTCAAGCTACTGTCGCCTAGGTACTCAACATGGGAAGGCGAACGAAGCGGGTAAAGGTTGACCATTCGTCTTCCCAGTTGACAGAGTCGTCGCAGCTGCCCGTCGCCCCAGAAGTCGCTCCGTTGATTCAGTCATTTCCGAGCGATTTCCCGACCGAAGTTTGGCTCGAGGTACATCTTCGTCTCGGCCCTGTTTTTGGTTTCACTAAGTAGTGTGAAAGGTATTGGAGAAAGTCGAATTATGGGACCTCTTCTCGCTTTACTGGGTATCGAAAACCCTCCAGGCATTGCTCAATCGGCCAATGTGTATCAACCTCTGGGAAGATGCCTTGCGACGCCTTCATAACATCGACCTACCTCGCCTGACGGGCCCGAAGGGTCGTGATTTGGCTTTACTTCTCCTTCATCCATCTTGTCAAGTGTGGCCCATTTCACCCAATCCGAGCCATGGCTGATACAGAAGTTCTAGATGTGTGGAGCCCAAGATGGGACACGGGATCGCCTCCGATGGGAAGTAGGCGTCCGAGTATGTGGTCCTTGTGCCTTCAAACACGAAATGTAAGCATCAAGTTCATTTTGCGGCTTTAAAAGCTAACCTCGCATGGTTAGATTTGTCCACGCCAGGGATGTATCAGATCTAGGAGAGGTAATGGATCTCGTCTGTTACATTGTGCCCCACTTTGTCCGGCGGTATTCCCGCGATAACAGTCCTTGTAAATCCCTGTTCTGCGAAATCGCGGCGGGATTGTTCATCCGTTTCCATATAGCATTCCTTCGAAAAGATCTAGTTGGAATCTCAAGATGGGCGACAGATACTAGACCTTGCGGGCCGGACGCTCTGAAGGGACTCATCGAAGAGCTTCACAAGGAGGTTTTGCGTATTTTCGGGGTATAATTCCTCCACGTTAAGCTCTCACGCAGGAGTTGACTATCTTACCCCAGTACGACATGATGTGTAACCAGTTCTCGGAGATGGAGAAGCTGCGATGTGCTACAATGAAGAACAACTAGTGAGACCTTCATCCCTGATCGCGTATCTTAGTCAGCCACCTCACCCTTGGTCAAGTATCCGCAGGACCTTAGAAAAGATGGGTTTCCCAGATCCTGAAGCTCTCAGGGAGTTCATCGTCAACCCACCATGGCGAGTAACCAACCGTCGCCCCATGTGTCACCTGCGACAGCTGTCCGCTCAAGGCAAGTTCCCCCCTCCCGGGGACTTCATCGACCGTTAACCGTGGCTTTTGTGATCAGAGTGGAAAGACGACTTCGGGATTCTGAGGGAAGCGATAAAGCACGTTGAGACCCAGCGCATCCAGCACCAATACGAAGCGACACTCAGGGAAATGGAGTCTAACCCAGAGTTCGAGAACAGGCGGATCTCGAGATCGATGGTGAAAGACAAGCAGCACACAGATTAAATCCAAGAAAGAACGAGGGCTTGAAGTCTTGTATATTCTACTCACTAGTCGTCAAATGTTAATATGTTACATTACTCTCGCCTACTGCATACTAATGGACACCCATGGAGTTTCTGCGACTTTGGAGAATGGAGAGCGTGTGCACTAGTAGCTTGGAAGCGCTTGGTCATTCCCCGCCACCGCGCCTCGTACTATGAGTGGTAGATTGGCCTCCTTCAAGGGGCCTTCTACTCCATTATCCCCAGAGTCTTCACCTTCCGGGAAGAAAAAACCTTCCAATCACAGAGGCGCCGTCACAGGTAACAAAGGAGATGCAAACCCAACACCCCCGGCATCTCCTGTGAGAGAACTGGAATCGACCTTCCACAGAAAAATCAGAGCTCTGCTACTCGAGATTAGGTCAATATGCAGGCTGTGGTCTGATATCGTACTTCACGATGGCCTGAAAGCCGCTAAGATGTTGGTGGACGCACGCACGGAGCTAGAGTACGTTTTTGCATCGATATTTCTTAGACTGCTCACCCTCCTCCAGGGTGCCTAACTGTGTTTCGGTCGGAGTAGCAATGCGTTGGTTGCTCTACCGCCTGGAGAGAATCCTAAATACCGGATTGTCGGTCCAAAACTCAGGATCATGGACAAACAGATTCTTGATCTAGATAACGTTCTTGCGAAACTTGTAAGTTTCGACACTGCCAGTTTCTCGAGAACTTTCTATTCTGATCAGCGGACTAGAAAAACCTTCTGGAGAGGTTGAATTCGGCGGTAGATAAGATGGAACTTGTGCTCTTTGAAGCACATCGGACCAAAGGTTGGAAATGGGTTGAAGAGGAGCCCTTGTGGACGTCTTGGTCGCTCCGCAAGTTCGGTATGCAAACCTCAGCGTACTCTCGTTACACCTGCTCACTTCTGTCTCCCAGTCACGGCAATACCCCAGGTCATCCGTGCCTATCATAGGTCCCATCACATGCACTCAGAGATAGTAGAGACACTTCGACCTCACTCTGTCTCATTCGAAACCTCTCGGCAAGTGATCAGCAGATGGGTCGCCCAACCCTACCTGGAAGAGACAAGCTGGGATGCCGAGTGGGAGGACCTCTGTCAAGTGGAAGTGGACCGATGGCAAGCGTAGATATGATATCAATACACAAAGCACCCAGAGAACCCGGGAAACAAATATGAACACGGGCAAGGTTGTCCCTAAATAGATATTTAATCCTCGTCATCGGAAATCTGAATTTCCTCCGCATTAGCCTCTGGTTCCGGTCGCGGTTTCTGTACGACGGGGTTAGACGAGGCCGCGACAAATGCTGGTCCTTTCTTCCCTCCTCCAGCCTCCTTTTCCATGGCAGCCATAGGATCGATATCCATCTCGTTCTCAGCCTCGGCCTGCTCGACCTCTCCCTTCTTGCTCGCCATCTGTGCGGCGATGTAGGATGCTTCGGTATTAAACTGCGCCTGCACGCTCCTCTTGATCCGCAACATCTCCCTGAACGTGTCCTCCGAACCCGTCTCAATCTCGAAAGCGTTCCATTCGGCCCAGAAGTTGGCGTTGACTCTGGGGTCGCAGAATTGGGAGGCATGCGCATAAATCGCCCGCGCTCGGTCGATCTCACCGAGTTTGCGTTCCATCGTGGCAAAGCGCAGGCACATCTCGGCTGTTTGCTTGTCGGGCAAAACCTCGATTGCGCGTTGGTAGATGGGACGGGTGGCAGGTAAGCCAAAGTTCAAGGCAGCTTTTGCGACATATATGGTGAACATCTGTGCAGGTCGTCGCTTGTTCAGGAGGATAGAGAGTGAGACGAATACAAGAGACAAACCTCAAATTTGTCCTCGTCCGCGACTGATCGAGTCGCTCGGTCGTAGATATCCATCGCACGCTTGGCCAAGCCATGATCCTCCTCGAGCTCGGCGTACATGAGGAATATTGGCTTGCAAGACTTGGGAGGGCACTTTTCCAAAGCCTGTTCGAACAGATCTCGGGTGCGCTCTAGTTTCGTGCCACCCTAAAGTTTTGGTGGAGAATACGGTGAGATGAGCCCTACGTGGGAACGTGGATGCTCACATATCGTTTGGTGAATTTGGACAAGTAGATGTTCCAAACCTCAAAAGATACCGGGAAGGTGAATAACTCAGTACCTCTCTCGTACACCTTGAAGCTCTCCTCAAAGTACTTGTTCTCTTCTAGGAATTGCGCGTAGTTGACAATGACCTGGGCATTGGCGATCTTGAGCTCGAGGACCTTGTCGTATGCGGCCTTTGCGGAATCAACAGTCCCTAGGGATTCTTCGAGATCGATGTAGAATGACCAAAGTTTGAGAGATTTGAAGAGGCGGGCTTGGACAGGTAGTGACTGTACGAAAAGAGCGATAAGTCTAAGAGGGTTTTGAGGAGTTTCGTGTCCTTACGTGGTCATGATAATTGATTTTAGTGTCTTTGGGGATAACGATCGCACGTTGCATTACACGAATGGCTTCGTCGTAATTCCTGGAATGTGGTCAGAAACGCTGGAATGGAAGTTGGTTCTCATAGCTTACTCGTGACGAATTTCCATCTCTGCCCATTCGCACCATACTTCCGCAAGGTCCTCGACGGCCTTGAAGTTAACCTTGGTGGCCTTCTGGAGCACCTTTCGTGCACTTTCCAGGTCTCCTTCCGCCTCACCTTTGACACCACCTTCCTCGTAGAACTTGGCGAAGTTGACGTAGAGCCGGTGAAGATTTGCAGAGGCTTTCCGGGGGACGATCGTGGATAACGCTTCGGTATATGTCTGCGCCACCTGAAAAATCAGGGGTGGTCAGTCGAGTCGGAAGCAAAGGCGCAAAAGAACCGAGACGAACTTTCTCGTCATCATCTCCCCACATCGCAACCCTTTTCTCCCACTCCTGGACATCATTCGGATTCCGTCTCAACAGTACATCGTTCAACAGGAATGGTCGCCTGTCCATCAATTCCTCGAACTCCTTCATTTTGACATCTAACTCCTGTTCCGTCTCTGCAGTCTCCTCTTCATCCTCCTCCTCATCTGGGTTTGCGAGAGACTCCATGAATGCACTGATGACCGACTCGCTGAACTCTGCATACGCGTCAAATATCTGAGAAAAGTCTCGGATCGTCAACACATCGACCATCCCCGTTTCAAAAGTCGCCTTCGCGCGGTCAAACTCTGCGCGCTTGATCCAGTATGTGGCAAGCCCAGTCCACAGCCGTCCCGCTTGGTCCCCGTAAACGCTCAGACCATCCTTACGAATGATATGCTCGATGTTCAGCTTTCTGGGGCTTGAGGGGTCTTCGTCTTCATCGTATGGAGGTGATGCGGGTCCGTTGGGGAAAGCGTTTCCATTCGGCGGGTCGGGTTTGTCTTTCAAGGCTGCATTCGATGCCTCCGTCTCCTCAACATCCAGGCCAACCTCCTCTGCATGCCTTTCCACGATATCCAACCAGTCTCCAAGAAGCTGGTACGGACTTTTCCCTTCGGGACTCGTGTACTCGCCTCTGGCGGCCTTTCTTGCAAGAGCGAGGTAGAGCTTGGCGGCTTCAAGAGGGCGGCGACGTTCTGGTTCTTCAGGAGCGAGGAGAAGAGAAGTATGGTGCTCGGTGATACTGGGGTCAAAGGCAAGATAACGCCGATAGACCGCGACCATTGTCGCGCCACCTTTGGATTCAGCCCAGAGGAGATATCGTACCCAGATGCGGCCGTGCAGAGATGGTGGAAGAGTACGCAGGGCTCGGTCGTACGTACGCCGTGCATGTGTGTGGGAGAGGATTGTTGGACATTGGGGATGACTGAAGATCGAGAGGTACATCAGCCATAATCTTGGCAGCTAGTAAATATTAGCGCAAAAACTCTCGAGAAACATTGTTAGAACGTACTTTCGGTAGCCACATAAGAGCCCTCTCGAGGGTCGCAACGAGGGCCTTCCACTCCTCCCAGCCAACGATAGGATCCAACCCACCGGTCCACTCTTCTAAGTCTTCCCTCTCTTCCTCCAACCCGACCTTCATGTCTGGAAACTTCTTCTTCCCCCCAGCACGCTTCTTCACGACTTTTGAGCCCAACACGTAGTTCACCCTCATCTGCAGATACGCCTTCCATAACTTGAAAGAACCGGGAAAGTGAGCAAGAGCACTTTCGTACAAGTAAGTTAGCCTCTTCAGTGCAGTTCGGGCGAGGGGGTGGGCAAGGGGTCCAAGAACAGATGGCCCTGGTTCCTCTTTTGAGGTTTTTATGCGAGAATTAAAGGAGTCGTTTGCGGCTTGGATCGCAATCCACCAGCTCCGGAACGAGAATGGATTTCGTAAAAGGTCTTCCTCGCGCTGCGCGTCTCGCACGGCTATGACATCGGAGCTGTTTAGAGGGGTTGGAATGGGAAATGTGAGGGGGAAGTCGGCGCGGAGGACATCGATGGGAGAGGCAGAGACCATCTCTCTCGTCTCGGTCGTGTCAGGCTTTCGAGGGCAGTCGATCACGCACGCGTTGTCGGATTGCGGAACGGAGGGAGATCAGTCGCGCTCACCCAGGTTCCGTCATGGTGAGCAACGCGCAGCATAATATCTTACAGGTAGGACTTACGGTTCTTCTGTAGCACGGCGTAAGTCGAGTCAAACAATCTCAGGCCGCCCTCGAAGCGAAAAGGCAGCGAGAGAAAGCAAAACTCAAGGAGTATATTGCGCTTTCAGATGAAATCTTGACTCGAGTCGGCCTCTCTCCCTCCCGGTCGTCTACCACTCAAGTCTGACACTCCAGGCAGAAAAAGAGGAAAGATTGGAGCGCGGAATCCTTGGATCTCACGACCAATATGCTACAGATCAACCCGGAGTTCTACACGGTCTGGAACTACCGACGTAACATCTATCTCAATGCTGTGTTCCCCAACAGTACCCCAGAGCAGATCAACGGGATCCTGGAAAGGGAGCTGGTGATGACCACGATTGCGCTCAAATCACATCCAAAGGTGTATTGGATATGGAACCATCGGCGGTGGTGTTTGGGACGGACACCCGACGGTCCTGGAAGGGAAGGAGGTGATATTGATGGATGGAGGATGAAGAATTGGAAGCAGGAATTATTCGTCGTGGAGAAGGTGTTGGACGTGGACGCACGGAACTGTACGTGAACGGGTCACCCTTGGCAAATTTCACGCGTTAACTCGAGTCCCAGTTCACGCGTGGAACTACCGTAGATACGTCCTGGCCAGCATGCCGGTCAAGAAACCAGACATCGAGGAATTTGGATATACCACGAAGAAGATACAGGCTAACTTTTCCAACTTCAGCGCGTGGCATCAACGGTCGAAGCTCTATCCGCTCTTGTGGGAAAGCCATACTCTAGACCACAGCAAGTCTCGGGAAGAAGGTATGCTACGTCATCTTATTCTAGCCTCTGGACGTTTCGGACAGCTTACTCGAGCGCCATGGTCCAGAGTTTGAATTAGTGAGAAACGCGATGTACACAGATCCTGAGGACCAGAGTGTGTGGGTGTACCACCGCTGGCTCGTGGGTTCAGGCAGGCTTGATTCCCAACTAAGCGAGTGATGCACAGCTGACCTCGAGGCGTTCCGCATGCATTTTACTAGGCGAAGATGCGGAATTGGTCAAGCGAGAGATCGAGGCAATCAAGGAACTGCTCGAGGAGGAGGCAGGCAGCAAGTGTGAGTGGGTATTACTGCATCCGGATGTGACATCCTAATAATCGGGGCGAAGGGTGTATGGAGTCGCTGGTTCACTACCAGACTTTGCTTGTCCGGCGCCACTACGTGGTGCTCGACAAGGAAGAGTGTGAACGGTTGAGAACAAGCACCCTCGACCTGTTACAACGGCTGGAGGTGTTGGATCCTTTGAGGAAGCAGAGATACCGAGATCTCGGTGAGCGCAGCGTCCATCACGAGTGTTATCACCCTGTTTGCGAAAAACCTTGGTTTGTTTACCTGTTTCTTTGTGGTACAGCATCAACCGCTCCATCAAACTAATGACGTCTGTTGACCGTTCAATATCGTCCACTACTGGTGTTTAACGTTTTAACACTTGCATTCGCCTGGCCCGCACTTGCAGCTGATCGACGCGATGTCAGGAGGATATCTCCGCAGCCACAGCCCGAGTTTCCGCAGCCGTTGTTCTTGATTGGATGTGTGGTTCGTCTGGTGAGGCAGATTCATGGAGTGTACTACGTACGATGAATATTGTGATAGTACTCAATATTTTAGAGTCCAAGTGTGGCCGGTGTTTGTGATTGTTTGGGATCAGACTGATGGGCCTCGAGGATAGGGTGTGTTTCTGCGACAGTCGGGTGATATAACGAGCCATAGTGTTCGTCCCGTTCGCGTCCAGTTCTCTTCTCTCCTCCCATCCCCATCAGCCATGGATCCCATGCGGAGCGTGTTTTCCAGAGGGCCGTCTCCCCCGAGAAGAACTTCCTTTGACGTTCTCCCTAATCCACAAGAAGATCCCGCGCTCGTCGCCCCATCTGATTCTGCTCTCGTGAACTCGTCTCCCAACGTTAACAATAATGCCATCGATGCACTATTCTCAAACCTTACTACAAACACGGCCGGTCCTCAAAATTACCCCCCGCCTCCGTTTATGAACACGCATCCTCACCCAACCGCGTCAACCCCGGATCCTGCCACCCCTGGTTCTCTCCACACCGTCCCAGGCGGCGGTTCTAACCCTCCCCACACCGGATCCCCACCATTGAACAACAATAACACGACAAGCGTTTTGCTCTCCCTCTTGAGCACCGTTGGTACCGCAAATAGCACCCCGATGAACGTTGCTCCGCCTTTGATGCCCGTCATGCAACCACAGCAGCCCCAGCCACCTCATTCCGTCCAACAGGCACCTATCCAGGTCCCTACTCCTCCTGGATCTGCCAACACGCAGAGGACAAACCCCGCCCAGAGTCCAAGCTCTTCTGACCAAGGCAAACTTCTGCTGGATCAGCTCATGTCTGGGTATGTTTCCATCGCGTCTTTTTTGTTTGCCAACCTTGTGAACCATCCCCGGTAGTTTCGAGTCCGTTCCTAACTTCCCTAATGTCAGCACCGCTACTGTTCCTAACTTATCTGAGCCACCTACGACGCTTCCTCAGCCCGCGCCCGCGCCTATATCTACCTCTCCTCCTTTCATCCCACCTCCTCAATCTCAAGAGCAACCTCCGCGACTTGAGATAGATCACTATTATCTCCCTCAGGTATATAAGCCCGTCGAGCAAGTCCCTGAACCTTCCCCTCAGCCCACTGGCCCCCAGCGGCAGCAACAACGCACGGAATCTCCAACTCGCAAGGCCTTGTTCGAGTTCTCCACTCCATTCGACGCCTTGGCCGGCACCTCTGGCCCTCCTCCCACCCAGTCACAAGTCAAGAAAAAGCCTGTCCCGGAGATCAGCCCAGCGCCGAAGCCTGACCAAGCCTGGAACGATCCAAAGAGGAAGTCAGTTGAAGACATTATGGACCAACTCACCCGAGGACAAGCTCCTTTCCCCCAGAACACCCAGACCGCCCTCGAACCACAGGCTACTCCTTACCCTGCTTACCCTGGTGAGGAGGCTTATCAGCCTGATCAGTTCCAACAGTATGGAAGGCCATTGCCTGTTCCGAAGCAGGCCGTCACTTCTCCCCGTTCCTCGCCGCCGAAGCCTCAGTCATTCCAACCGGCTCCTCCTCGTCAGAACCCCCGTAGGAATAACGACTCTCCACTGGACCACCATACTGCCGAGAAGCAACGAGAGAAGGAAAGTTCACCCATCCCCCGCGGTGGTAATTGGAAGGGTCAAGAGAGTGGCCGTCGTAGCAAGCAAAAGAGCCCTTAGTAGGTGTTTTTCTGAGCCCTTAGTTTCTTGGGTTGATCTCAGATCGATCCAACAGCATTCAGTCCCAGTCAATCATCTTCGATGTCGCATCGCCGCTGGACGAGATCCAAGCCCCTCGTGATTCCGTCAAGTCGACTGCTATCGCCCTCGTCAAGGTCGATTCAAACTTCTTACCTGGCACAACCATTGGCGCAACTCACTGGGTCGCTTACGCCATGACCAAGGGCCGCATTCGTGTCATCTCCCGTTCAAGTGGTGATCGTACTCTCCTTCAGCTCCCGCAAACGTTTGCGCCCTCCACTTCGGTCATCGACATGGCCGTATTCGGCAACAGGCTTGCCGGTGTCACATCCGACGGAGGTTTCGTGGTTTGGGAGTTGCCAGAGGTTATCACCGACGATGTCCCCGGAAGGATCTTGCTTCGCGTGTTGCCCTCAAGCGGTCCTTCCGCCCTTCGTTCAGTCAAGTGGCATCCCAAGGATCCAGACACACTTGCGCTGGCTTCCGATACTCATATATACCTCATAAACGTATTCGAGGCCTCGAGAATGTACGAAACTGTCCACCCATCTGATCTCGACAGAATCAGCCAAGTTTTCACGTCTGGCTCTCCCATCGCCGCATTCGACTTCGACGTACTCCACTATGCATTGGCCACAATCTCTGACGACTCGACGATGACACTCTGGAGCATCGCTGACTCTGCTCCCTTCTGGTCTTACAAAGTGAAGGGTGAGGACGTACCCTCATCTTTGAACCTCGTCGATGGCGGTATCGTGGTTGGTCGCAAAAACGGCACAATATTCCAGCTTCTATCGTACAAGGGCAAGAACGTGCTCTCCACCGTCAAGTTCGTTAACTCCAACCGCCAGGAGGATCCGGATATGTTCGGTCACATCACCTACGACTACAGGATTCAGACTTTATGGGTAGCGAATAACAGGAGGGACAGTATGATCGCATTGCGGATCGGGTCTGATGGACTTGCGCCCTCTCCGGTGGGCGAAGATGGCGCGAAGAACTTGTTCATCGAACAAGTTGTCGAGTTTTGCGGTCCCAAGCCAACGATCCACTTCGTCATCCTCACCGCAGACTTGGATCCTACCGGCGAGGAGGCTCTTGCAGCGTGCGTAGCTGCGAAGGTCCCTTCGGGAGAACTTGCTCTTGTCGCGTTCTCCGTACACGCAAGTGGAGTGGACCAAGTGTTAATTCGAAGGGAATGGTTCGATTCTGCGAACCTTGGCGCCCCAGCGAAATACCCCTCTTACATCCCACCATCTCAGTCAATCCAGCCGCAACAACACCAGCAACCAGTCGAACCCAGGCCATCGAGGACTAACCAAGGGCCTGTTCCGGTCCAGACACAACATCCTCAGGTCGCTCCTGCCCCTATCTCCCAACTTCCCATTCGCCCAAGGACACCTCCTTCAGACGAAGTCGATAGCGAGATCGTCAAGGACGAGGCAAGACCTACGGAGAGCAAGGGTCGCAACACGAAGTCGAGGAACGTCGGTTGGAGGGACAAAAAGGATAATGGCAAGGATTTTGTGGGCGGAAACTCGTCTGGTCTGGATACCGGCACGATGAGCGACAGCGCGCTCGGTGCCTTGACTAAGGAGATCAAGAAGACTGAGGATAATCTCCACACCAAAATTGGGAGGATGTTGACCAAGGAGTTGGATAAACAGCGTAAGTAGCTGGGATGTTCGCACTTCCTCTTCATCCACTGACATTCTACCTTTGGCTAGATCAACGTATGGAAGATGCCCGAGCCAACGAACAGGCTGCTGACTTCGTCAGACAAGAGAAGATCCTGAAGTTGATCTCGAACGAATTGACAAAGAACACTACGAGGGTGGTCGAGATGGCTGTGAAGAGTGAAGTACAGAACTCCGTTCTACCTTCCCTCGAGGCGATCACCAAGAGCGAGGTCAAGGCTGCCTTGGGTAACCAGATCGCGAGAGGTGTGACGGACAGTATCAAACAGGTAACGTGTTCCCTTGGCATCTGCTGGTACACGCATGAACAATATACTTCTACAGAGTATCCCCGGCGAGATCGAACGTGTCCTCTTGCGGCCGGAAGTTGCCACACAGATTGCCAGGACCTTCACGTCCAACACTACTCCGTTAATCGAACGACAGATTAAAGATGCCGTGTCGAAGACTCTCCTTCCCGCATACGCTCAGCAGCACCAAGACCTTCTTCAGGAAATGCGCAACGAGATGATGAACCTAAGGAAAGAAATCGTCAGTTGGCAAACAGAATCCAGCCGTACCCAGGATCACGTGATCCGAGACCTCGAACAGACTGTGAAAATGCTCTCCGAGCAGGTCAAATACCTGTCCATCAGCAATTCTGTCTCGAATACGCCTTCCCATGTGTTACAGTCTCGAGGATCTCCCGCCCCTCCCGCTCCGACGAACCAGCAACAGTCCGGTTTGGTTAATCAGTTCCGTCACCAGGGGCAGCTCCCTGCTCAATTGTCTCAGCAGTCTGGATACAGTCAACATGGTGGATACCAGCAACCCCTTCCACCTCCCCCGGTGTTACACAATCCTCAACCCTGGTTCAACACGAACATCGCTGCACCTCAGGCTTCCCATCCTACTGCTCCTCCTCCCATTCAATCACACACCCCTCCAGCTCCAACAGAAGAGTGGGACGAGTCTTACTTGGCTGTGTTGGGTACGCAGGATTTCAGACAGCTGAAAGAGTTGTTGGCACGTAGCAACCCTGAGGTGGTCATGCCCCTCAATTCGACACCTCCCCTTTCGCAAGCCGTGGTCTTGACGTTGGTACATCGTCTTGCGGCTGCGCTTGGCGAGACACCGCCGGTGGACGAGAGTTTCAAAAGCACGTTATGGTGGTTGCAGAGGGCTGCGTCGGTGCTGAACCCGTCGGATCCACTGATCTCACCATACGTGACGAGGGTTGTGCCGAGCGTACAGCAAGTGTTGAACTCGACAAAACAACGACTGATGATCCTTCCCGGTGGTTCTCAGGCGATCGATACTGCTAGGACGATCACGGACGTTCAGGAAACACTCAATGGAAAGAGATGAAGCCTGTTCTAACGTGGGCCTCTGCCTTTCTTCCCCTTCATATTTCTTGTCGCTGCATTCGCTAAGCATGGTGTGTTTGTTGCTTTCCTACTCTAATTCTTCCGGATACGGCTGGTAATGGAGTTTTTGCTTGCACTGTTGCTTTCTTTTCATGAAGATAGACGTTCTTCTTTTCTACCTTACGATCTTGACGACCGCTTTGCCTGCTTCTCGTTCTCGCTATGTTGTTTTTTCAGCCTCGTACGTTGATGCTGTTGCACCATGTTACGCACCCCATGTATCATGCATGTTGTCCTCCTTTCAGCACATTGCATCTGTTTGTTACGCCCATGCATGTTCAATATATGTTTCCTCTTGCCTCTCGTGCCAACGCTTTTGAAGTTACAGTGCTGGAATCACGTGGGGTAAAATCCCCCTTGGTGCCGATCGGCGGGTCTGCTACCATCACCGACCTGAGGCATAAACGTGTTTCTCTCTGGGCGACTTGGCCCTTCCACAAATATTGCCCCATTCTCACCACAGACCATCGCCCAAATCTGCTCCTTCACCTGATTTCCAGAATTCAGCACTTGGACAAAATTTCACGATGCCCGGAAAAGGATGGTTCAACTTGGAGGCTGCGAGCGGTGTTATCCCTGACACCCAGTTCTTTGAAGGAGAGTCGGCGTTCTCGTTTCTAGGTTTGACTAGGACGCAGAGGCTATACGGTTTCGCTGGATGGTGAGTATTTCTCCCCAAAATTCCTCTACCCTTCCGACCACTATGGGGCGGGAGGAGGCGCTGCGCTTTTCTTAAGATCGCTTTTCTGGCTGGAACCTGCTGACCTTTCCTCCAATTAACGCGGCGGCGCGCAGTTTAGTAGCTGGACTCGTCCTTAGTCTCATCGGCACCTCTTTCTTGTTCCTGGGATGGCTATCAAGTTTTGCCAGTAAATGACTCAACGCAGCTCGTATTCTAAGCCTAGTCGTTAACCGAGTCCAATTTGTCTGTTATCACAGTCTTATACGCTGTGGGGACTATCATTTCCTTGGCCGGAACAGGGTTCCTGATCGGCTTCAAAACACAGCTCAAGCTCGTACGTGAAAGTACCTCGATTCCCCTCTACCCCATCCTTACTGACCATCGTCTCGTGTAGATGTTCAAACCCGTCCGTATCGTCGCCACCATCGTTTTCTTGGTCATGATTGGGTTGATTTTTGTGGGAGCGTTTGTTATCAAAATTGAAGTGAGCCTGCCCTCCAAGTTTTCCCAAGTCCCGGACGCTTATCGCGCGCTTCGCTTATTTTACCTAGTTCCTGTGCATCAGTGAGTTGTTTTTTTACCTCGCACGACTGCGTAATTCATATCTGGAATCCTCTTATCAGTCTTCGTCATCCTCGAGTATTTGGCTTATACGTGGTATACGCTCTCCTACATCCCCTACGCTAGAACGGCTGTGCTCAAGTTCTTTGGAATGTGACCCTCATCTCCGCTTCGGACTGGGTTTTATTTTTCCCCTACCTGTGCCCCCATTTCCAACCTGTTTCGGTCGTGTCGTGAATGTATGTGTGTTCGGAGCTCGGCTCTGTTTGGTCACTGTCGGCTTAGACAGATGTGTATGATATATGCCTTTTGAATCTAATCACGGCTTGCTTCTCCCTCCTTATAGGAGGCGAGTCACTGCTCTTGGAAACAGGGCGCACGGGCGTTCGTCGTCCCACAGTAGTGGAGTAGTGGGGTCATGGGACATCTTGTATTTGGTCCCGATCCCCGCGGAGTCGAATTTGCGATCGACAGCCGCTTGGATCCACCTATCATGGAATCCTGGCCACGGATGAGTCGGATCAATTCGTACAACGATCTGCTATCATAGCACCATCGAGGCGGTTCAGAATGAAACGAGAGGCTCTCGACTCGTCCCCTGTCTCTGAAACCTTGGTCGATCACGAGGACACGGCGTGGCTTACGATTCATGTTGATGTTCGGGGCCAAGCGCTTCAAGTCGCTGCAGGGTTCAACGATAACGTTTGGACCCTGATGATCGATTCGGCGGGCGAACTGCGGAGACACTGGCGACGCTCTCGACCTCGACTACTACGCACCCTCCACACACACACACTACTTGGACTTGTACCCGAAGTGCAACCCCCTGACTGTCATGGAGCGTATCAGGGTATTCTTCGCAACCTCTACGACGCTGTGCATGACTGCTGCTTCTTCTGGTGGTCAGTCGACGATGAGTGCCCTCGATAGAGGGGTCTGTTATCGATTATTCGCATCCGAATATCCTGGACTCTGCGGCGTGCGATGGTGACTCGTTCGCGTTCATGTGGACCGAATGCACGGTACCCAGGAACACGCGACACTTGCTTTCGAACCCCGGAGACCCTCGTTCACTCTCTGGGATCCCCGGACAGTTCTCAAGTTGTCACATCCGACGTTCCCACTCCATCCCGTCCACGTAAAGAAGATCGACATGTGTTGCCGGTCTAACAACTTGTGCGTTTTTTTATCTGATTTCATCACTGGCAAATTACTAACGCATGTTCAAGGTATATTGATGTGGGCGTCAGGGATGGAACCGTAACGACCCCCCAAGCGGTTCAATCCCCGTTAGAACCAACAGAGGCGATTCCGTCCTGCACGTCGCTCTCAAGTGATAGACTGATTGTTGAGCTTTGTCCTTTAGACCGGGCGGAGCCTCCGAGCCCAGGCTTGTTGAGTAATGAGGCTGTGGGCGAGGTTGTCCTTGAAATTAAAAACATTCGGAGTCACATGTGGGAATGAACACGGCCTGAAGAACCCTAGTCAGAACCCTGCATGATCATGGACGATGGTCAATTTTCTCCCAACAACACAGCTGGGCCAGGGCCTTGACGCTATGTTCCCATATGTGGGCTTCGAGAACATGGTCGTGAGTATCTACCCGAGTCGGCACCGGAAAGCTGATGTTTGACCGTGACACTACTACCCAGGGCCATTCCGAGTCTGCTGTGAAGGGTTTCTCTGTATTTCCCTTGAACGTTTCCGAAGCTTCAGGGAGTACAAAATCCACTTCACCGGTTCTTCATATACTTTATGTCACGATTTCCACGCTATTTCTTTTTCACGAATTTGCTCCTACTCCGGAAAGGGTTTGTGCCTGTATTCGCCTCCAAGCAGAACCAGAAGCTGGTCGATACTGGCATGGACCCTGTTAAAACCAAATTTGGTAGCACTGGTAGGTTCCAGCCTTCGATTCAGTCCTGATTGCTGAAACGGCGGCGATTTCATGAGGGTCCTAGGAATAGATCCTTTGAAATTTTACACGAGGCACCAGGATACTACGATATCGGCTGCACCTCACTTTCTGTGGTCCCCTTCCAAAGCATTAGGTTCCCGAAAGAACGTAATAAGAGGATTTCACCGCTAATGACGCTTCAACCAACGTGTTCAGATGGAGCCAACAGTCGGTTGCCCCTAGACTCTTCTCGATACTAAACTAACCCATCATAGATTCGACGCTGCCTGCAGATGGTAAAGGGATCTTTTTACGACACCATCATGTGTTTGTCGACGATGGAACCCTGGATGCGGATCGCTCAACCGATCTTGGAACCTAGAGAATCAGAATTCGATTTTGTCTGACGCCTTCTCAAAATTTGTAGGTCAAGATCCAAAGGCACCCTACGGGGTACTCGATTCTTCACACGACCCCATGGGCAAGTAAATGTTACAACTCTTTCCACCTGATGCGAAGTATTAATTCATAATCCCCGCAGACGCCTCGCCAATTTCTCAAGGAGGCTGGACGTTCGAGAAAATATTAGGTATCCGAAGCTGGACAGACTCTTTGCTGAGGGCCCTGGATTCTGCACGCTTGACACATATCATTACGTGGGAGCGTGCCCGAACGTGGTCTAATGCTCCTACATTTCGACGGAAAACTCGACAGTGTGCTGCCGGCGTCACTGTAGCGGAGCGCTGACTTGAAAAGATAGGGTGGGGTGGAAGCGGACATTCCGAAAGGTTCGGCAAGAGGCCATTGATGTGGGGTCCGCAGGATGGAAGGGGGCTTCTCTCCTCCTTCCCGAAGTCATCGCAAGCGGAGCAGGATACAGCGTATGCGGTTTCGATCATTAAGACCTGCGCTTGCGATCCTCATTCAGACGGAGCAGCAGAACAACGCCCATACTCTCCCCGAGGCGTTTTGTTGCAAACAGGGAACTGTAATTTACTCTTCCGGAACGTGTACGGATCCTCCAGCACAGCGTCGAGAATTGGCTATTGCCCTAGCCCACCAACATAAGCTACACACATGTAATATCGAGGCAAAATTTTATCGGGTATCTATCTGGCCAATCCCCGTGCCCATAGGGCATAAGCAGGATGGGCCAAGCGAATATTGCGCTCGGAGTACAATTGGATCGTTACCAAAATGAAA
>Ga0307514_10001416_pt1 | contig 29564 bp, 28 predicted proteins | sample 16_EM_MG_FD_203088 | JGI IMG/M metagenome (GOLD analysis project Ga0307514, IMG submission 203088) | Populus trichocarpa ectomycorrhiza microbial communities from riparian zone in the Pacific Northwest, United States - 16_EM | ecosystem: Host-associated > Plants > Roots > Unclassified | place... | reverse complement strand
CCAAGATGGCATAAACACCCTTCAAGCGGTGCAAATAGACCTTCAGACGTTGCTGTAACAGTGAATATCAATGCTCAGTTTAATCTGAGTTTAATCTGATGGCAGTTAACCCCATAATTGAATGCTTCTGAAGGGATCTCGTCCCCGAGTATTGTCAGGGTTTAGAGTCTAGCGCGGTCTACACTGCGCCTCCCTTTTTTGTCGAATCCGTCCATGGTCGCTCGAATAGGAGTCTACCTCGCCTGCCGTTGCATATGCATGCAGAGGATATTATTCCTACCTTCTTAACGTCGAACATCTATATCGGAATATGCCTTCCCAAAGCACTCACCCTGACACGACTCCGGTCGTACGAAATGTTCGAAGTCTTGCTAATCGTCAGAATCAACAAAAGCGTGGGCCTTCAGGGAATTCTCAACTTCCGCCTCCTAAGAGACGCGTTTCCATACCGGCTGGCGAGAGGGATTCCTCTCAAGGAGGGAGTTCCGTACGCTCTACAATCCAAGGTCAGAACTCCACCCCCTCATCTTCGCTGAACAATTCTCGCGTTGCAGATATCACACAACGCGTGACTTCCACCCCGTCCGCTACACAGCGACTGTCAATAATTACTCCAACCGCCACGCCGGGTACAAGCAGTCGTAACACACCAGCTCCCAGCGGAACCATACAGACAGACTCAACGCGTCGCGTTGTATCCAGCCCAGCATCCGGCATTGCTAGCACTCCCACTCCTCTCAGCGGTCTTGAAAACCTGCCTACCCCCATCCCGAATCCAGAAGCCCGCGCGATCATTACAAATCCACTGCGAACGCGAGTTACCGAAAAGAATCAGAGACAGAGGCAGTGGCAATTGCAACCGCAGGCGGTGTCTACACCTCGATCAATGGTCTCCGGCAGTCGCAGCATCCATCGATTTGGTCACTCCGACATGACGCGTCTTGTATTTGCAACGGGCAGGCTCCTGGAGCTCTACATGTGGAACAGACGGCCGTTTATGAGTGCAAGCGACTTGGAGACAGTAAGTTATGCAACGCGACGCGTTGCGAAAGCATTAGCTGAAGCCCCATACTGGCAGATAATAGAGACGTACTGGAACACCGCTATGCAGCAAAACAACATTTGGTCCATAGCATTCGAGGCACGCACAAAGGAGATCTTGAAAGAGGTATGCTTAATCAACGGCCCACGGTGGATATTACACGCTCAAACCGGTACTAGGTTCGCGCACAAGTCGATAAGGTTAAATCCCATTTTATTCAATCAGTAAGGGACAACATTGCAGAGCTTTATGATCTCCACCGCTTTGAATCCGCCGCAGAGCGTTTGGAATTCATTGATTCCCTTCTGGCAGACAATAAGTATCTTTTTCCGGTAGCAGAGCGTGTGGAAGGTGGTGTACGCGGTCCAAATCCAACGCAGAGAGAGTCGAAAGCTGATAACGAATTGCTAGCGTCCACTTTACTTCCTGCTGGAAGCAATCCCGCGGTTTATCTACATCAAATTTTCTCATTGGGCGAATAACCGCAGTAAGTATGCTGATGGATTCTATAATTCCATGATTAACGACAAGGACGGTCATATACCCTCGCCACTGATCATGTTTACATGCACCGCGTTGCGCCATGCTCTCCTGAAGTGGCAAAAGAACAAAGGTGTTCATCCGAAAGCTTCCAAGTCAAAGCTGAAAGCGGACAGACCTGATTGCTCGAACTACTTGAACCGCAAGAATGATGGTGGTAAGATCGCATCCTGCTGCGCTGTAACGGGTCGCAAGTTGTTAACCTCGCCTGGCGTTGCAGACACGTATACGTTCTTGATGAATACCTGGAACACACTACCAGAGAGCTACCAACAGAGGGTGTATAACAACACTCTTGCTACAGTCAAGCGTCAGATCCAACAGGCGGAGAACCCAACGCCTGCCGTGGTGATCAGCGTGGAAGCAGCGCGTGTTGACAATGATATTCTTCCTGATTATTTGGCCTCCGAAGTGGCGCTTGAGGAGCCTGAGATAGGAACTACTGACCCAAACATCCCGATAGACAACAATTGCACGGATGACGAACTTCATTTCAGAATGCCAGGGGGCAGCGGGGATTACGAAGATGAAGGTGATGAAAGCGACAATCGCGATGCCATCCCCACCGCCAGCCGGTGACGACGGCCCGCGACGGAACTCGAGAGGTTTGGCCTGGGAACCAGTGATGTCGACGGGTATGAGGGCGAAGATGGCGATGATGCCAATGAGGAGGAAGAATCATCGCAAGTCGATGATGGATCAACGCAGAATGTGGAGGACTGACCTGGGACCCAGTGATGTCGACGGGTATGAGGGGGAGGATGGCGACGATGCGGATGCGGATGAGGAGGAAGAAGCATCGCAAGCCGATGATGGATCAACGCAGAATGTGGAGGACTGAGGGCATAGTACTAGAGAGTGCAAAGATTAGACTGTATATTTCAGACCTGTAAAATACGAAAATGGCGAAGCAAATGCAACGGCAAGCGAGGTATCCGAAGCGAAGACTGTATTGCAATATGTTACAAAATCTCGAAGCTGAACATAGATGGGGCGAGTGCGGCATCCGATATATAGCAATAGCGGAGAGGTAAAATGTGGCTATCGGCCGAAGAGAGGCATAAACATCGCCACGCGTTGTGTGAACAGCTACAGCATAACTGCAGCCCCTGGGAAGAGTGTAACACACGTGTCATTCTGATGGTGCGTATCCCAGGCGCATAGTAATGGAGGTGAGTATGCAACGCGACCTGTGACCTGGGCGACGGGAAGCATGTAATTCTCCGTCAGAGGGTACGAGGTTGCGTCAGAGCCGTCAGAGCCGTCCGGAACACCCGGGTGTTTCAGACGGAAACTTGGGTTGTTGCTGATGCAGCAAATCTGTACTGCAATAGAGGTTCAGCTGTACAGGGCTGAAAAGGTTTCTACATCAAAACGAAGGCAATTTCAGGTGCGCTTGAATAGAGCCCGACATGCAGCAACCATATAGTCAGATGCTGATCAGCAGAGGGCAATTGAGCGATTGGAGCGCGAAATCCATCAGGTGACATCTGCTAAATGCATGCTTTTTGATAAATCATTCCAACATCATGAGCGACAACGATTGCAGGAAGTCGGGACTAAGGCAACAGCTCTCTGAAGCATATTCGCCAAAAAACTTGCTCAAATGAAGGCTGCGGCAGAAGAAGAGGCTTATGGGGCGGTAAACATGACCGCCGACAAGCATGTACAATTTCAGATCTGTCTATCCAATGGTGAAAATGAAGCCACCACCTGGAGTATCACTGATACGGACCGCATTGTGAATCAGCTCGAGAGAGTGATTGATGGTATCACTTCAAAAGACCAGATGCGGTTCACGACGGAATTCTTTATCCGCTTAGTCGAGATTGAAGCTTGGTGGCAGGCAATCGACGTTCAGGAGCTCCGGAAAACCATCGAACCGCGTGTACTCCATTCCAGATATCCAACGATGCATCTTGTGAGACAAATATCAGAGTCAATTCGGCAAATGGGTTCCGGCGACAATTTCACCACCAATATTTCTGAACGGTTACTTATCGGCAATGTGAAAGAGGCATATCAATCTACCAACAAAGTCAATGAATTTCAACAGATGCTCAAGCACAATGACCGGTGTACTAGTCTTGACTATATGGTGAAGACAATGTCATATCTTGCCCTTCAACACTGGTAAGATATTGACTCTGCGAATGATTTCAATCTACTATCAGCTGCCAATAAACGGCAAAATACACGCAGAGCCCAGCTTGTAGTCTCCACCATTGTCTGAAAGAGCCATTTTTGCGCCCCGTATCACAACAGGTACATGATTTGAGAGAAACTCATGTCCAGGGTGTGTGCAGAAGTATCAAATTAACCTCACTCAGAGATGCATCAGTAGATTTCGGAATACCCAACATTGGACAGCTATTTCGTACAAAAATAGAAGAGGACTGGGGACATGAAGTTGGTGAACTGGTGCTCGGATATGATCAGAACGTACTCACAGACAGTGTATTTATTAAACTTCAGAATAGGCTGTCGCACTACCGTCAACCATTTCACTGCCCTACATCTGTTGAGCGTCTGGGACTTGATTGCAAGGTAGAATATATGGATGCCAACCAAGGGATGATGCCTGAATCTCTTAACATCTGGGTCCAATATACGGACAGTGGCCTAGATGACACCTTCCAAGACCGAGTTTCTTCTTTTCCTGTATTATTCTTCCACTGCACTACACCGAATCAGATCCTCAAATTTTAGGTGCGCCTGCCCGCCGGACAATCGATATCCATATTCTTTAAAAGATGCAAGGAGACCTAAAAATGGATATTACGTCCTCAACCTCAAGAATATGCGGTGGTGATTCGAACAAAGTACAAAGATCTGCATGGTTGGGCTGATTGTGTTGACGGGTTCATCCAGGTTGTCAAACAGATTGATAAAATGCATATTGTACCTGTCGGAGCAATTGTTGGACCTGCACATTTGGTGTGAGAGAATAATGCTGCATCAGATAAAATTGATAGCATCTGGCTTGTAAATTATTATGTGGATTTAGATACCTACTGGACTGTATATTAAAGTTACAATGCCTGAATCAAGGTGTACAGAAGATAGTGAATTGAATTGTACTAATTGATGAAAACATTATAATAATCACTCCCGGAGAGTATGGCTCCAGGTTTGAGGTGGACCGGAGTACTTTCGGAGATGCGGCCAATACTCCCAATAGCTCCGAAATTGGCACATTCTAATAGTTTGATATGGAACCATTTTGAAGACAACTATACAATCTTCAGGATATTCTTGGATTCTATTTCACAACGTCCAGAGTATTCAGGAGTACCGGTGAAGTAGTCTCGGAGCACCTGAAAGTACATCGCTTTGCATTCAGCCTATCTGGGAGCATCTGGGAGCATCTGGAAGGATCAGTGTGGCTGTTCAGAGTTGCTGAGTTGTTTGGTTATGACTTCCAAACCATTCTACATTTTGCTGATGTTGGCTTTCAAAGATGCGATATTTTATCCCTTTGCCGACAATAATGAATGTGTTAAGGCTGGCAGAGCTGTTTTTACAAGAGATATTACATCTTGATGGGCTACCGCTAATAATTGTTTCAGATTGAGGACTGCAGTTTGCCCCAACCTTTTAGCATAAGATATGCAGCCACTTGGGTATCAATCAACGAGTGTCGACAGCCTTTCATCTGCAGATGGACCGTCAAACAGAACAACCGAATGCCAGTATGGTACAGAACCTTTAGGTGTTTGTCAACCGTCAACAGGACAATTGGGTGAGGTGGTACCCCTTGGCTAAGTTTGCCGCAGGTAATATTGTGTCTGAGTCGACAAAGTGTAACCCGCTTTTTGCTGCCCAAAATACTGATCCCTGAATGTTGTTTGCAGAGGAACCTACAAGAGACCGGAACCAACAATGCGTTGATGTAGATTAGGTTCAGGGAAGAATGCAACAAGTTCATGAGCTCCTCACAGTAGATATTAGACGGAGTCAGGATATAAAGGAGGGGAGTGCGAATCGAGAACAGTCACCTGCACCAATAATGTAGGAAGAATTACGGGTGTGGCTAGATGCCTGACATGTTTGGACCACGAGGACTGCATGTCAGCTGAATTGAAAATATTTGTGGCCTTTTAGTGTCCTTCGACGAATATCTCCGTATGCTTAGGAGTTAGAGTTAGCTGCATCGATGCGAAACCACCGAATACAACCCATTCAGCTTTTCAAGCCAGTGGCAGATGACCCGTTGACAGAACAATAAGTTGACCCTCCCTGCCCCCCCTCCCCTGTGGAAGTGGATAGCAGGGAGGAGTATCAAGTGTCCAGTGTAGAAGACAGTAAGATGTAGCGTAGTCAGTTACAGTACCATATACAGTGGACTGGGTACGATTCTTTGACCTGGGAATCAGTGATGTTTGTGGATGGTTTGCAAACAGTGGAGGAGTTCCATAAGCAATACCCGGCAAAACCGGGACTATTGGAGAATGTTCTTGGAGAACTTTGAACCTAGGAAGGGGATACTGTCATGGCTCAAGGAGACATGGAGGTAATTAGGAATAAAAGGTGGCGATGTGGAGAGGGTGTGGCAGAAATTTGTATAACAGAAATATAGAGACATTGGAAGATGCAGAAATAGCGTGTGTTACGGGGGTATTTTAAGTCCCAATAATCAATACAACATTTATTAGACTAAATACAGCCGCCTCTCTCCTTGTCCTTCTCTCCTCGTCTTCCCAGACTCAATCTCTTATCTCTTAAAGATAGGAGCTTACCACTCTTCCTCATCAGTCCAAGGTTGCTCTTCGGACCACTCTTTGTAAGGCAACGCACCGGTAGTGATGTACCTATGCACCTCGTATCCAACCCCTGCGATAATGGGCGAGTATGAAAGTGCGCAGGAGATGTGGGTTAAACCCCGCTCGTTGTAGTATATAATGAAATTGCTGAAAGTTGCGACGACCCTCTGGTGTGCGTACTGATAATGTGTTGGTCTCCACAAACTCATATAGTGCGTATTCACGAAGAGAAAATAAAGAAGCAATTGTAAATGTAGGTAGATAGAATTCTTAATAATATTTTAAGGTGTTCTTCGCTTGTAATGTCTGACTATGGATTGCTGCTAGAGCTTGGTTCTTCTCATCGTCGGGGACAATGTGAGCTTTTTATAATTGGTTCTTCAGGTCAAGCTTGCCTTCAGTTTTCCATCATGACACTATTATTGCTTGATCGCTTGTCTCCGGATACATCTTGTGTGCTCCATTGATAGTGCCACAAATTCTCTCTGGTTATCGTGTCCATGCATGAGTGGTTTTCAGACGTTACGTCCCCTATCGGGCCATCCTTATGATCATGATATCAAACACAAATAATGACAGCTCATAACCTCGTGTTCAACATCTTGCTTTCCATTCGTTCAGTAGCTAGAACATCTGATCGACCTTAGTCTTATCAGTGCTTATCGCAATATATTATTAATAGCTCTTCACTATTAATTGCCTCGCTTTAATATGGGTATTCGCCATTGCGTCAGAGATCTAATCGGCGACCAACCGATACTCCAATAGCATAGATAATGACACGTCAACCTCGTATCTTTGACGAGTATGACGTTGCAAAGCATTCGGTCCTAACTCAATAAGCCTGTTTGCTTCTGGCCTCTTATCTTCAGCCAATGTCATGAATCCCGCAGACACTGCACGCTTAGGTCACGACCTTCCGTAGACTGGGGAGTGCCGCAAGTGCTCTCACCGCTCAGCGCATGAGTTTGCAGATCCCTTGTACTCGCATATTGCAATAACATCTGCTGCACACATAATTCTGCGTATTCGCAACTTAACTATGTGTTGTCCTGCTAGATCAGGTTTAATAGGTGTGGCCAATAATTATGCGCACTGCTGAAGGTTTTTCACTTCCCAGTTATGGAGATATAATTGCATCATCATAGTTGACTCTGCTAGTGCGACTGTTGCTTGCACTAATTGATCAACACGTGGCTCAAGTATAAACCCGCTAAGGTTCACTTGACTGACAAACATGTTCACATATTCGCAGATAGGTGTTTTGCATATGGTTATCACATGTACCTGCTTCGTTCAAACATGTATCATTACCACTGCTAAAGGAGAACCCCTAACAGCATGAGTGCATGCAGTGAGATTGTGGTGGTATAAGTTGGTATGATAAGAAACTGGACAGAGATGTTGCAACCTCAGATAATGTGGCGTGGTTGTATTGATAAGAGTTGTATTGTTGGTGTGTAAGATCATGCAGAAAGATTCAGATGGTACATCGGAGAATAAGGAATGATTCGGGGGTGCCAGACTAATTGTATATAATGATAGGTTGTTTGGTATTCGATGATATTCTTTTCTTCGCTGTTTACTTGTTCTCTTGTATAGCAAAGCAAGTTACAACTTTGAAACAGTCTCGACTCCTCTCTTGTTCTGGTGTTCTCAAAACGAATCTCTAGTACATTGGTTATGTATTCCGATATCACATTCTTGTTACAAATATCACTTACACATGAACCCACCCCTTACAGTATCGTCTCTCATTCATGGTCACATTCAGAGCAGTCGTGCCTGTAAGATCTTGCATATATTATTTTGATCAAGGTTTGCTGCCTAGAGCTCAAGCAAGAAAAGATTTGCCATGACGAGCTTTGCCATCTAAATGAAAAATCATATTTTAATGCTGAGAATTGGTAATTGTGGTGTATATTGTATAAAATAGAGAAGATTGCTGAGCATTTATAGAGGTAAACAAATTGTTCGCTGTGATTACAAATTTGTTGCATTGAATCTTAAAAGTATCATGTTCAATTTCAACTTCATGAAAACCTATGCTAGGGTCGGACAGACTGAGGTTGTCCGGACTGGTACCAGATGTTGAGAGAAACTATTGTTTTTGACTCAAATATTTCAGGTATGCATGATCAATATCCAAAAAATATTAAACATGGTTTGCTGAGAGCATATCTTTGTAGGTGTTTTTTAAATCAAGCGCAGAAGCAGAAATGTCAACTATCAGTTGAGTATAGAGAAAATGCAAATGGTAAAGAGCATAGTACAGGGATAGAGCTTCTTGTAAACAAAGTTTGGCTTCAGCAATGTCAGCAAATAAGCCAAATTTAGTAACAGCATGCTGAACGGTATCATAAGTAATAGTGTTTACTATTAGAAGTTCTTCGTAACAGTATCCCAATCTTATTGAAAGTAGGGCTCATAAATTGAACAGTTTACCTTTCCAAGGAGAAACAAAAACCAGCCTGTTTATCATATTGTCTCAAATGTGAGAGGAGATCAGTTGAGGTATAGTGACAGCAGGTGAAGGACTTTCTAAGTACTGATTGGGATAATATAGTGTTAGCAATGGTTCCAGTTTTGGACCTGGCCGGTTTTATAGGTCTGCGTGGCAACGGCCTTACCCCATCAACAATCGACGATTTTTTAAGCAAACCATCACTTTATGGCCACAAATATTGATCAGAGAGTTTAGTGTTTGGTATGTAAAATATGCAGCTCAGTGCAGCGCATCTTTAGGCCATCTCCGATTTTCCATATCTTTAAATCTCAGCAAGCGGTAGCCCAAAAACCTCGTTTTTCGGGCCAAAATTGACAATAATGTCAAAGCAGCTGGCTGAGTTTTGAATATATCAAAAATCGGAGACTGCCGAAAGATACGCCATCTCATGCTTTATATTTCATGTACCAAACACTGAATTATCGGATGAATACTCAAGAACTTAATTGAGTGAACCGTTTGGCACAAACCCGAACTGAACCAGCTGGGGCCGGGTTTTCTTGGAACCACTCTAGTAGGAATGGTCCGAAAAAGGAACCATTGCTAACACTAGGATAATATATTCCACATTGCAGGAAAGGTTTGTGTAAATATTTCGCATTGAAGGTGATGTATTTAAGAGTAGTATTTAAAGGAATATTTGAACATGCAAAATATCTCAATGATTTTGATGTGATCGACACAGATCCATTTGGTTGATGCATTTGGTAAAAATTTTAGCCAGGCAAGTAAACAGAAAGGCTGCTATTATAGGAAAATTTTCTTCTAATTGCAATGCTGAATATTCTCTAGGTAGCTTTAGAAGCACTGATATAATGCATATTGATGAAATGGTTGATCTCATCTACATGATTCTTTCTGAGGTTAATAATTGTGTATTGAGTGCTGTTGGGTTGTTTGATACAATATTTATACAGATACATAAGATGCTAACAGTAATGGTGAAATCTATATAAACATGACAATCCACAAGTTCAGTTAGAAACAGCATATACAAAATACCTAACTTGTCTTCCTTGTCACATTACCTACAGATCACTATGCCAGATTGGTTTTGTATTATTGATTGCTGCCAAGATTTGGGATAACATTATTGACATTGTCCATTCTTGTAGGAAAGGTTATCGTTAGAGGAACGGTGATCTTCTCAGTGCGTATTACATTTTAGAATCTATTTCCAGAGGAAAGAGTATTCTTCAGAGCTGGGAAATTCGGCTTTTACATCGGTTTTGATCATTATGACTGGTAGTTCTGGAGGTATCTAGGACTATTGATTAGAAGTAAAGGATCATAAGGATGAAATTTTAAACTTGGGGTAAAGTGAAATATAGGGTGCAATCTTTATGACAATACAAGTATGAAGCAAATCATGCTTCTGGAATTCAATGACTCTTACTTGATAGACTAATTAACCCAAAATGGAGGTACAAAAGAGGTTAGTTATGTCAAAAACTAGGTATGCATAGTGAGAGAGTAGCTTACGAGATTGATTTCATCATCAATGAAGTCCCAAGTTGAAAACACAGGCAATGACTGTTGGTTGGTCAGAAGCATTTTGAACAGCATAAAGGGAATCTTGGAAATCAGGCGAATTAGAATTTGTGGTGATGATGATGAAAAGACACAGTCTTCCAAATTCTCTTTATACTAAGGCTACTGTATCTGAAACATATTCTGATATCCACAATCCGAAACCTATCTAACTTAAGCCTAAAGTGTAATCAATATTAGTTTCTCCTTTGCCTCTGTTGATTGAACCATAATGTCTGTAATCCAATCGCTTGTTTTTGATATGGAAAAACATATTCAGTATGAATTTGTTGGTTAACCTTCTGAATAAATTGAACCGTATGTCTTTTGGAAGTAAAAGTAAATGGTAGCACATCATCTGAGCTAGTTTAGAGCCCATATCATGTCTCCATGCCGGAGTTGGATGAGTGAACAGAAGCAGATACTGAAGAGACTTGTAGGGTCTAAAGAGTATGTCAACGAATTCACCATCATTAGAAAGCTAACCAATGTGCCAAACATATATCCTACATGGAGAACATTTGGTGATAGTATTTGTATGTAATATAGCTCATTCATGTTGGAAGTAGTGGGTTAACTATTCGGTTCTAACGTATAAGGAATATCAAGAGATTGATTGCACAGGTACTGATACTTCTTAACCTGAGGATTACAGAGCAGCAAGATTTGTTTGATTTGTGGAATAATAAAACTGTCGATTCTGAGAGTGGTTGCAGCACACTGTCTATCAGCTAGAGCATAGAAGAACCAATGTGAACATTGTTGACCTGAGGGGATATTTAACATGTGGTGATACGTACAGCGATAGTGAACAACATTTGATGGAGTAGATATAGATGCAAAGTTGCCATGGGTACCTATAGCAGAGAACTGCATTAGATTGTTCAGAGTCATCTACATACTGGAGGCATAACCACCAGACAATAAGTCATCCACAGCAGCAGGATATGGAGGTAATGTGAATGAAGGGAATCAACCAGCAAAACAACACCACTTGGAGTCATTTGTTTTGGTTGAAAGTAATCTGGTCCCACATTTACAGCACTGTGTATCAGGAGGTTATTTCAGAAAAAGAGTACTCAGACAAAAAGAGGCAAGACAGTTCCACCAGTTAGAAGCATGTCTTTAGAAATGGGAACAAATTGTTTGACTTCTAACTTCTTGGGCAGATTGATTACAGTTACACTATTGCTGAACACTAAAAGGATCAGAAGGCATGCAGTCAGCTGGACAAAGTAAATTATGACGATGTTGACGAAAAAGACAATTGCATTCACAATGCTGTTGGAGAGGTAATAAATGGTGAGGTATAATTGATCAGGAAATTGCAGCAGGATCAAAGTTGAACGACATCATGTCTTATATAGAAACAAAATCAAAGAAATATAATATTCAGCATGCAAGTAACACAGGATAATGATAATGAAGAGCTGCAGAATCTACCTAGACATACTTAAAAAGGCAAGATACATTATGTCTTCAAAATGTTGCTTAAAATGCTACGATTTTCTGACTCTCTTTGTTGCAGGTGGATTTTCTGGAGTATGCAGGGGAATGATATTCATCTCATTTTGATGATGCTGAGGTGTTCCAGGTACAATGACTATATTGGTAAGGCTGTTGAAGTTGCTATTGGAAAATGTTAAGGGTAATGCTAGCAGAGTCAGCATAATATATAACTAAGGGAGTGAGGTTTACTACACAAAGATCTGGCGAGATGATTATCCACAACATCTATATCATGAGGATATTTGAGCTGGGAGGAGGTTCGAGAAGAAGATAGTCTTTTATACTTAGTGTTATTGGTGAGGTAATTTACTACAGGTGCAGATATACAAATAGCAGGTATAAAAATCGATTACTTTTAGCAAGAAGTATCTGGAGTAGGTCCAAGTCTAGTTCAAAAGGTATCAGACAAGGAAGTAGTATTGGCTACAGTTCCAAATTGGAGTTTTGGTCCCAGGTCCAGATTGGAACCAAACTAGAACTATTGCAACGGGTTTTACCCAATCCAAACACTGAACAACACCAATCCCACGGTTTTTTTGGACGGTTCCACATTTTCGCAAACTCAGATCTTTGGCTTCGAATAAGTATTCGAGTTGTGATCATATTACAATATGATATATATGTAAAAGTTGGAGTTTTTTGAAGCTCTTCCACTGTCCATTCTCCAATTTGCAGTCTGATCGCTATTTGTTGAGTCGCTTCGAAAAACGCTCCATTTTCCGCATCATTTCACAGCAACTCAACAAATAGTGATTGGATTGCAAATTGAAGAATGCAAGGTGAAAGAGCATCTAAAACTGCATCTTTTACATATATATCACATTGTGATACAATTACAACTCAAATACTAAATTGGAGCCAAAGTACTGAGTTTCCGCAAATGAGGCTGTACTGAATGATAAACCCAGCCAAAAAACTGCGGGTTTATGTCTGGTCCAGGTACCAACACCACCAAGACAGAGCAGTTCAGGTTTTTGGACGAGTCCGGAATCGAACAGAACTGTGTTTCCGGTCGAAACCCGGACCACTGGTGGGGTACCCAGACCTGTTGCTAACACTACAAGGAAATACAAGATAAGGAACTCTATTAGAATGAAAATGACTTGCTGGAAATAATGATCATACCGATAGCCATATGGCTAGCAAATATACTGGCATAGATATTGAGCAATCAATTGACTTGAGGAAGAGGGGTCTTTACAATATGCTTTCTTAGTAAATTGATGATGTGGATGGAAAAGTCAATGACTCGGCAATGTTAGTTAACCCAGCAAGCTGTGTGCATGTAAAATCCACAGTATGGTCCATAATCGGTTATATCTTGATAAATTGCTTTGACTTGCCAGCAACCATTTATTGTGCACAACATCATGGTAGAAGAGTTGCTGATATCCACATTCATTCAAAGAGTACAGCCAATAAATGTTATAATATGGATACAAACATAGATAACTAATGATTGATGGATAGTAGTATACAAAAACATCTTTTGATTGGGTAGAGCAACAAACTTTATGTAAATATTAATGATATTGCCACAAGGGTAAACCTTCATATCAGTGGGTAAGAAAATAGAGACTGAAGCTTCCTAATTGTTGTTAGAAATTGAAGAAGATAATAATACACATTCATAAGAATCAGGCACAGATTTGAAATCAGCAATCAGGAAAGTAGCAAGATCATATTTGAATTATTGTAGAATACCTGGTTATTGTATATCTGATTCTTGAGCAACAAAGCCATAAGTGAAATTACAAACAAATTCCAAAGATAAAGTCATTCTCAAGGCATTGTATTGACAAAATTAGAAAACGCAGATTGTATGATATTTGATGGAAGAAGATGCGGTGTAGAACAGGTTACTTTATATGGTATTGAGGTGGAACGTCAGGAAAAAGATATTCTGTCACATGTAATCTACCACAGGCTATATGGCCTACCATCACCTCCCATAAAGCCGATAACACCACATAATGAAAAACACCCCAGAGCTGTTTTCGGTAATGCACGATAATACACCTGTAATTTACTGATAGCATAACTGAATTTCCACCGTAATCCAACTATAGCACATGAATTATATACTGCCATTAATGAATAATTGTATATATTGAAGAGTGACTTATTGATTAACTACTCTGACACGTATACACCCTAACTCTCATGACTCCAACATGCTCATGCCCACAACTCTGATATGCTCACTCTATCAACTGATATACCTGCTCCCACTTCAACTCTGACATGCACATTTTCACCACTAATCTGCTCACTCACACACCTCTGACATATTCACTTTCCAACTTCAGATATACTTGCGCTCACTGCTCTGACTTGCTCACTCTCACCTCTCTGACAATGTGGCTTCGCAGGGAGCAAGCTGGTAGCGGTGGAATGCTCACTCTCACCTCTGACAATCTGGCTTCGTTGGTAGCGGTGGAACGCTCACTCTCACCTCTCTGACATTCTGACTTCACTGGGAGCAAGCTGTTAGTGGTTGATCTAGTTCCGCTGGTAGCAGTGGATCTGGCTTCGCTGGGAGCAAGCTAGTAGCAGTGGAATGCTCGCTATCACCTTTGACAATCTGGCTTTGTTGGGAGCAAGCTGTTAGTGGTGGATCTGGCTTTGCTGGGAGCAAGCTGGTAGGAGTGGAATTCTCACTCTCACTGCTCTGACAATCTGGCTTCGCTGGGAGCAAGCTGGTAGCGGTGGATATGGCTTCACTGGTAGGGGTGAAAGTACCGTCACTGGAAGCAGTGGATCTGGCTTTGCTGGGAGCAAGCTGGTAGCAGTGGATTGGGCTTTGCTGGTAGGAGGGTATTACATTATTTCGTGGAATCATAATCAAAGAGTAAAATACCCGATGCTGGTGATCGTAGTAATGGTAATGGTGGTAATGGTAATGGTGTTGATGGTAATGGTGGTGACGGTGATGGCGGTGGTGGAGATGACGATTGAAAAAGGAGGTTGAAGGAATGAATGCAGTATGAGAAATTTGCATCATTCTGTAATTCGATATTAGATATGGTAACACCCGCATAATATTCTCATTACTCCGCTCTAATGGCCAAAGTCCAGAGTAGGCAGTCATCCTCTATAGAAAGCAACCTTAACACAGTGGTAACAGGGATAATATATATTGGTTACAGTTGCACCGAAGGTTTTCCCGACGAAGGGAAGCAATCAAGCAGAGGTAGACAGAACTGATCAAACTGGTCAAACAGAGTAAGAAAGTGGTTTGTGAGATTTGACAACACGTCAGACAACTGCCAAAATTCTAAAGCTAGAGCAGTTACAAGCTCCAAACCCACACACAAACAAATGATAAGCTCATTTGTGGCAACAGAATACTACAAGGTCTAGAATACTCAGAATTGTAGGTTAAATCAATCTATATAACAGCATCCATGACTAGCATGAGAGTTACAGTTCGAAGATGATAAGAACACAGTTGTTATAGCCAATTTGGTCATGCAGCAGGCAACACAATCTAGAATTGTTGAGATAGTGAGTATATGCAATGTATATAACAGTATCAGAGTACAGTGATATTTATTAGTGATTGTGGGTTTTATCAATAGATATAACAACATCCATGAACAGCAGTAGAGTTGCAGTACGAGAATGATAACAATGCAGTACTAGTTGTATAACTGTAAGCCGATTTGCTAAAGCAGAAGACAACAAAGTGTAGAATAGTTGTCATAGTACCAATATATAGAACACTATCAGAGTGTAGTGATAGAGTTGCCATTGCAGAGAGATATTTACAGAGTACTTGCATCAATACAGCTCTGAGCAACACATGATACACAAGTGGCATATGATAATGGAAAATAGTCCAACAATATATGTAGAGCTCTAAAACTCAAAATTGAAATATCAATATCGGTGTAAGATAATGTATGTTGAGTATGTTGTAAAGTAATGGAAACAGAAAGCAGAAACTTTTACACAGCTGGATATTCGCAACATAAAGCAAGCGGAATGTAAAAGTTATTATATTGACAAATGAATCAGATATTGGGGATGGAATTGTGGCTCTGGGATTGACATCATAAAGTTGTGGCTTGATGTGCAATACCAGCCACAGTGAAACCAAGTTTCCACCAACAAGAAGGCTTTCTAGTAACTGCATATAATGACACACATCTATCTAAGGCATGAATATTGTAGCACACAATCCTGGCTTGACATGCAACATCAGCCACAGCGGAAGACAATTTCCACTAATGAAAATGCTTCATGGTAACTACATATGATGACACCCACAACTATGTATGTATAATTACCTCATAACATCTTGTCTATAACCATGTAATTGTGTAATACTATTCCTACAGAATTATAACAAGTGGTATATCAGTATATTCTAAAGTATAGTATTACTATACTAGTACTGGGTAACATGACCTTATATAATATGTAACTCATAGAGAAGCTATTTCTGGGATGGTAATCCATAACATATTTGACATATGGCACTATGATATTTTATAACCTACTTATTAACTAGATTACTATGATTCCCATGTGATTTTATACACTTTATACTTTACATCATGCTTACCTGGACAAATGAACTTACACAATGCATAACTCATAGAGAAGCTGTTTTTGGTATTGTAATTCAAAGCATATTTAATGTGTGGCACTATGACGTTCTATGGACTTATGCATTGACTAGGTTACTATGATATGCATGTGATAGTGTATGCTGAAAACTATACATCATGCTGCATGCAAAAAACTTCAAAGCAAGCTGCCAGATACACATTATTGCATACTCCCAAGTTGCACCGAAGTATACTCCCTATTGCTCTCGATGGCACACTCCCAGCCTGCTTGACTTATGCTCTCAAGTAAGCTCTCAAGATGCTCCCAAGTATACTTCCAGTATCCCAATTGCACTCCATGACATACTCCCAGCCTGCTTGACTATATACTCCCAAGTAAGCTCTCAAGTTGCTCCCAAGTACACCCTGAGTTTGCTCCCAAGTACACCTCTGAGTGCGTTCTCAAGTACACTCCCAGGGATACTCTCCAGGACACTCCCAATTGCACTCGATGGCACACTCCCAGCCTGCTCGACTGTACACTACCAAGGATGTTCTCAAGATGCTCTCAAGTACACTACTGAGTACGCTTTCAAGTACACTCCCAATTGCACTTGATGACACACTACCAGCCTGCTTGACTGTACGCTCCCCAGTAAGCTCTCAAGTACACATCCCAGCATGCTCTCAAGTACCTTCTAAATACACTCAAGACACCAGGCACCGGGAAGGGTGAGGCTGGTGGTGTATGGTGGGCAGTGGTTGACGGACAGCGGATGGCGTGTGGAGGGTGGCGTGTGGCGGGTGGCAGGTGGCATATGTTGGCCGAAATCATGATGTTGGTTGATATATTAGTCTGAATCTTATCTTTAGTGTGGCCACCATGACAAGATCTCATGATGCCTCAAAGTCGTGGTGTTAACAGTTGGAGCCTTAGATTCTGCAGGAAAGGTAGACAATTGGATCTCGGGGAGAGCAGATCTCCGATTCAGTTTTCTCATCGGAATCTGCAGCCAGTTCCTTGTCGATTTTGGGCGTGTGTGTGCGCATTCGGTCTGGGGCTGATAGTCATGGTGATGGTAATGGTAATGGTAATAGTAATGGTGGTGTTGGTGATGGTGATGGTGACGGTGATGGTGACGGTGATGGTGACGGTGATTGTACCGAAAGTACTTAGTTCAGTAGGTTAGCTACGTCAACGTCAGCAAGAAAGCTTCCACATACTCAGAGTTTTCCATCAGCCCAAACCTTCCTGTGGAAAACTCTACTCCACCCGAAGTGCTGCTATCTCAAGCATGGCTCTCACGCCCGGCTCTCTGAAGTAGGGATTCAAGTAGGCTCCAAAGCAGGCTCCCAAGCAGGCTATCTACGCAGGCTCCCAAGCAGGCTCTGAAGCAGGCTCCCAAGTGCCAGCAGGCAGTAAAGTGGACTCACAGCGATAGTGTGTACTGTACCGGTACTATAAAAGCAAAGACTCCAGGCAGTAACGACAGGTATAGGTCCATCTCTGGCCACCAACCATATATAGTTTCATAGGCCCTTGTGTACATCTCTATGAATCGACTATAGATGACTATAGGCTGCGCCTCGCACAGGGGTCCACTGGAAGCTTGCTAAGTGCTGTGCCTGTGCGCGTGTACGCCTAGCGCAGCCTATAGTCAATTTGCTCTTTTGCCAATGTTATATTCATTGAGCTTGAAACCAAACAAAATGTACTGCTTTACATGCTCCAAAATATACTCTGAAGTACACTTCAAATTGCATTCGATTTTACACTCTCAGTATTCTGGACTTACCCTTCCAAGTAAGCTTTTGAGACACACCAAAGTACACCTCCAAGTATGTTCTCATGGTTCCTTTCATAGGCACCTAACATTCATCACTCCAAGCTACCAAATCCTGCTGAGCCTCCCATCATGAACCGATGACCCATTCTCCATGAACCGACCTCAGTTCTAAATAAGCAAACCAGGCATCAAGCCGAGATAAATAGGGCGCGGTAATGTGGGCTTGACAAGAACAACGGAGAAAGTGTTCTCACGATCGTAGTCTGGGTCTACCTTCTCCCCCTCCCTACGTCTTTCTTAACCTACCAGTCCATAATCCACAGTCTCTACATATCTCAAACTCGTGGCTTGGGATCAACACAATTGCCGGAATCGTGAATCCACTAGAGCGATTGTCCCCGATCTTCGTGTAAACGAGAGAACAAAGGCTGCGACCCACGCAGTGAGTCTATCTAACTACGGCAGGACTGAGTACGCTTCTAACGTCACGACAGGACGACGACAGATGTTGTATGAGTGGCAATAACTGCATGTGTGGTGGTAGCCATTGCAACTGCCGCTGTTGTGATACTGGTCATGGTGTTGATAGAGATGCTCAGGCCGTGGGAGACGCCCACTAGACTGCAATCTCAAAAGCCTGTACATCAAAAAGCCTAGCGGTCCTTTCAAAGCCCGTGGCCGCTCACAGATCCGGCCGGCCAGGCCATAATTTTAGAGGCCTACCTTAGCAGCGGCAAGGCCAGATTGATGCAAGCCAGCCTAGCCTGGCTGTTTAGGAACACTGGAGACGCTGCAGCACCACACCCAATCTCCAACGAACTTCACCATCGTTCTCCTTCAACCTCCTTCAACTCCGCCTCCTCAAACAACCACCATGCCCAGTCCCCTGCCGTTGCTTCTTCCTCATCCCACCCCCACGCTCGTTTCGTCTCCAAGTGTTCTACCTGCGGTCACATTTCCTAGTATCTCAGCTCCCATAATCTCTCCTCTCGACATCCAACATCCATGCTCCAGAAATCCCGACCCCAACTACCGCAGCCAGAACCACCACTATCCCCGACCCTGAAGGTGTCTACATCTTCTCGAATGAGATCAAAGAGTTACACCTGCTTCAGTTCCACGGAACATGCGAGAGCCACAATGCAGTGCAAATCCCCCTACCTAGAATCAGTTCGGTTCACAAGCGGCTTAGGTCCCGTTCAGACGGTTAGAGAGGGCTGCCGACCTGCGTGCAGCGTCCTTCACTCAAAGGAGGCTCATATAGTGTGTAGCATTGGGGCATGACTCATTTCCTGAGTATTGACAACGTCTAGGGTCGTCTTAAAACAGCACGAACTGACGATCCCCTACTACGGAGAAAACCAGTCAGCGCGCCAACCCACAGGTCCAGCCGTCTTCTACCTGAAGTTTTTCAGTAGGACTATTAAGAAGACTATCATTAGATTCTATACCAGTGGGGAAAGTTTAGGGGTCTACACAATCATCTTTTTCCTATTATGGTGGTGGAAAAAGGGAGTAGGAGAAGGGGGAGCCGCAGTTGGTACCTGAAATAAAGTAGCAGACAGGAGATTAGGAGTCTGCAGTGGTGGGGGGACGGGGCTGCCATGATCTATAAGGTCGCATGCAACTTGTTTAATATAATAAATGACACACGCTGCTCGAAGCAATAGTCTGGCGCTCGGCGGGACCATAACTCTGGGCCAAGATTGGATGTATGTTTCCGAGCATAATGTTTATATTCTATTGCACTGGGTTCCTTGATATCTTGGGGAGTCCTATATTATTTATTTCAATATCAATATAAACTTTAGTATGGGTACAGAGCTTCTAGCACAAAGGCAATAATTTTCTACACTCACCTGTTTGCTAGGGGCCGGGGATATGGGATTTCCTCTAAGGCTGTCCACTGATAGGTCACTCTGGCAGCAAAGCGGTGCTCGGTTGTATTACTTATTATATTCATGATTGATCACTCGCTGTAAAGGAGCGTAAGAAATATTTGGTTTTTGTGTAGGGCTAACCCTAACCCCAACTCTTTCCGTTCCAGCGAAGGTACGGAACTTTTCCCGCAAACAAAGCTTCTTTTGCGGCTGAAATTCTTGTTAAGCCTCACTCCCATGTGTTCTCTGCATCCTTCGTTTTGAGGGATGGAGACGATACCAGATTCCCTCCCAGCGATCTGGAGATCTTAAACTTTCTGACAGCAGGAGAAGGGTGAGGGATGGCTAATTCCCAATTCTGCGCATTGTGCCTATTGGTTGGCATTTTTCAAACTGATATGGAAAGATCCTTACGCTAATATGCATATAATGCCAGATAACTAACTGTACATGACTGTATATAGTAACTTCTTGGCTTGAAAAACGGCCAAAAACGAACTTTATGGAGGTCTTGCAGCAGTGGAATTCAGCATTCCCTCTTCCTCGCGAGTCCGTCGATGCCACGCAGGGAAATAAATTCCGAAGATCCTCTAAGCGCCAAACGTTTTGCAAAGACATAATCTCCCGTGCCGAGCAGTGAATGCAAATGATAAAGAGAGGCGGTTATACCTGCTGGGACTGGCGTGATGGTTTTGTAGGTCAACCAATCGTGTTATCAATGTGCCTTGTAGTTAACGTTATTATAGGAAGAGTCCCAACGCAAGGAGCACCCCGCGTTTGAGCGCTTCCGCGAATTGCTCAAACAATCCTTCTTAGCCCTGGAGAAGCTTCTCCCGGAGCTTGCACCTGGTCATCCCAAGTTCCTTATCGTCTTTGACGAAATCGCAACTGTCTACCGCAGAGACAATTCGAAGGACAGACACGTGTTGTGACCCATTCGTGGTAGCCGCCCATCCATGGACGGGCAGTACCATCCGTGGACAGGGCGGTTCCATGAACGGTACCACCATTCATAGACCCATGAATAGGACAAATAAAAGTATGCAAATTAAAAAAATAGCTTCACTTATAAAATAAGTACTACAGGATATTTCTTTTATAAGTCAGTTGGCCTCGCTTCGCTATTTTACTGACATTATCTGTAATTATTTTACTCAGCTAAGTTTACCAGCAATTAAATTGCTGGATCTCAATAGTCCTCTTTGTGGTGTGGATTTAATTTTCATAACTTATTTTTACTTATCCCTATTGACTAGGAGTTTGGCCCGGTGGCTTCCTTAGTCTTCGGTGCTAGTAGGCTCGGGGATGAGGCCGGTGGCTTGCGGCCCCCATTGGCCTCGCCTGTCCCCACCGGCCTCGCCTGCCTCCATCGGCCTCGCCTGCCCTCATGCCGAGGAAGAGGCTTTGCCCCTGCACTAGTACTTGGCTTCGGGCTCCGGTTGTGATACTCGGCTTCCTTCGCCGAGTATAGTCTTTTCTCTGTATATAAACCTGCCATTTTCTCTCCCTTTAGATCGATAGACAATTGAGCTCCTTTGCTCTTTCTCTTTGCTCTCAACAGTCCCATTCATGGGTCCATTCATAGGTCAAAACCACGCCGCACTACGACGAATTCTACGCTTTTTGCGCCACTTTGACATTTGGACGGTGTTTCTTTCTACCAACAGCCAAATTAAAGCTTTCTCAGCAGCGAAGGGTGAAGATTCGTCAGCGCGGGTATTTAAAGGCGAATTGGTTCGTATTGCGCCATTTTTCGCTCTTCCGGTGAGCGTGGCGGCGCGCCAGAACCTAAAATCAAAGGCAATACTGAACGTCTAAAACCGATGTCAGAGTATGCAAGCGCCAGTCACTTCACCCAGTTTAGAAAGCCGCTTTGGCGTATTTACTCCGGACAGCCTTACGGCGTGTTACGACGGTTCGTAACTTTGAAACTCCTTGGTGGTGGTGAGAGATACGATCCAACCAACACACAGCATGTTTTCGCAGTGCTCTCTACCTGAATTTGCCTCGATCCTTGCAAGAATAATCCTAAATTAGTCTCACTTCTAGAGAGTGCAGTGAATTCCTACTTACGGTCAGTTGGCGCACTCGATATCAGGGAAGGGGTGGCTGAGCAGTCACTCCATCGGAACCAGTCGTTGCTGACGCCGCAGCCTGGCTGTTGATGGAAGACAATACAACGTCTCCGGAGCCGGTAGACCCGGTACAAGGTAATTGCGGGGATGCCGGGCGGACTTGGTTGATATCTATGCACACTATGGTGTATAAATTGCTCGACGGTGGCCTCTTCGAGAAGGGAGTTCGCGGAGAGCTATATGGGCGTAGCTCGCTCTCGTATACTCGCGAGGTATCTAGGTTTCCATTTTTCGCAACCATTCCGTTTTGCGGATTTCCTCGAGATGCTGATTGGGGAACCTGTAGCCGACCGTCTGCAATCAAATCTCAATCGTGGCCGGAAAGGACCGTATTCAAAGCCTTACTTCTACATTTCCGACGGCTTCATGAATTTTAACCACTTTACTTTCCGACGAAACCTATTCCTCGGGACCCCGAAAAATTCCGCCAGATGCTCATTAGCCTACTCCGCAGAGCGCAAGCTCTTCAACTATAACATAATGAGGGCGATTGGGACATGTTATTCCAATTTACTTTGGTGATTTAAACGAGCCTTTGCAGATTGAACGTGTATCCGCCTGTTTTATTCAGATCAAGAATCGCCAGAGGGGTGTTCCCTGGTCACTAGGAGAAGAATGTGGAGAGATGTTCGACACACCAGGGCATCACATAACGACGGCTCGTCTCGATCTGGGAGATAATATGGACAAAGTTGAAGTTTTGAAATGTCGCTGGCCGTCAAAAAGAATCGTCCGATCATCATTCATGCTAGGTGTCTGGAAGCGTGGCACGAAATTCCCAGCGTTGGCGGGAGATCGCTTCGAGGTCGGCCAGGCATTCTTGAGCCGGCTGCAGGGTCACTTACGGAGACAGCAACGCAATCTATAACACCATCTGCACCAGTCTGCTGGACGGATATGAGGACGAGCCGTACGAAGAGGAGCCGAGTACACCCACGGGCCTGTAATCTTGGTATGTTAACCTTCTCCGTTCTTGGGTGGTGTCCTTGATCTGATCTTATTGTCTTAGTGTGGGGTGTATTTGTTCGCTGTCTAGGGTTGGTGGGAAGTGATGGGGTATATTTCAATTCAATCGTCGGCTTTACGTTTGGATCCTAATAGCGTGAACTACGAGATGGTAACGGGACGGGATATAGTCCATCCCGTGACAGGATTTGGGATGCCAAAATCGCTAAATCCCGGGCGGTATTGGACGGTTTTTTTGCCATGCCGCGTTTCTTATCAGAGCTCCATATTCCCTAGCCCAAATCAAGATCAGAGTACACAGTCTAAGAGAGCTGCCTCTAGCCTTCAATTAAAACCCCTATTGACCTTAATCGCCCAAGATTTGACCATTTTAGCGAGGGGGGGGTACCATAATGGGTTTATGGAGGTGGATGTTCTTCACCCCCCCCCCCCCCCTAGCAGACCCCGTACTGCTCTCCAGCCAGCCCCAGAACCTAGCCAACGACAACCCAAAATCCATCTACATATAGTAGAGATACTCTGTGCTAAAGGGCTCCAGATTCAACGGCTATGTGCAGACCCGGAATCCATGTCCTCCCCGGGTATCCCGGAATACTTCTTGTAGGGTCAACCCCAACGCACATTCATTCAAGCCGTGCAGGACTCCGACACTATTCTACTAATATCTGGACTCATGTGTCTGCTCGTCTGGAGGGCGGAGAAGGGGAGAGAACTACTCTGAGCAGTCAAGGCAGCAGTACCTGTCACATGTTTGTGCATACCATGAACGAGACGAGAGAACAAACATTATGTGTGATTGGTGAATTCAGGCAACGTATGTCTTGCGGAAAGTGGCGTTTAAGATGATGTAGCGTATGGGAGACATCTTTAGAAATAATGAGCTGCGATGGGCTTGTGGAACCCATATCCACACCGGTTTCCTGTAGTCTGTTTCGGGCATTGATCATGAGTGGCAACTTCATGATGTACCATATATACACGGCCTTCATTAGAGTACATATTTCCACGTGACCATCTTGTCGCTCTCTGCAATCAAGCCTTTGCCATCTCTTCTGTGCACTTCATCCTCTTCCGGGACGATGCCGTCCATCATACTCATGCGGCCCATCTGATCGAATTAATGTTGATGCCATGCCGAATGCAATCGTTCCGGATCGGAGCAATACCGAGTTGTGCCATGGTTGATGGTAGAGTGTATGATACAACGGCAACCCAACCGGTTGTGAATCCGAGCGTAACAGCTAACCTGTTTGCATTATTAATTTAAGCTCGTGCTTCTGGGCGAGATACATATGAAGCTCGACAGTTGAAAGTGGGGTCGGATCGACGTGGGATCTTGCAGCCGCTTTATAAATTTAATTATATGTATGTGATACTGACGGGTTGTCTCGTCCCCAAACCCTAGTCACGAGAGGCTGGGTACGAGACAAAACTGAACGTATTTTATTGGTACTACATTCGCAGTGAGTTATACTTTTTTGACGGTCAAGGTGTAAATAAAAGACTAAAACCAGCTACGGTCATAGAATCATGAATACGAGGCTTCCCGTCCGCTCAGCCATATCTAAGCATGATATCGCCAGGTTAGTACTGCAGTGGGTGACCATGCGGGAATCCCTGGTACTGTAGTTTTGTTTTCCGCCTGTTAAATTACGTTTCTGTTGCTAAAGTTTATCGTGGCGAGGATATGCGGAGCCCTCCGATGCATGGGGGTAGAAAGGACTATCCCGTATCAGGTTAAGCAGTGAGGTTATCATACAAATTTGGTCGTTCTTGAATACTTGCTTATCTAGGTAAGTACTGTACCAAAAAAGCCCCGTTTATTGATGCCAGGTTAATGCTGTATTAATGTTAAATACTTTATAAGTGTATACATTGGATGAACTTGTGGGGTATTTTGGAATTTGCAACTATATCAATTATTTTGAATGTGGGATCAGTTTCATAATAATAGCACAGAAGACCATATTAGATGGTATATTGATGGCACATTGATGCTGAAAATGAGAGTTCCAGGACACCACATCCCGGAACAAATCTTTAGCTGAGATGAACTTGTATTAAATCGGGGGTTTTAACCATCATTAAGTAGCATCCCAATTTCTTTGAGGGCCAATGAATGGACTGCAGGGCCCGCAGTTCCGTAGTCTTGTCATGGAGTGCCCAGTCCTAAAATCTTGAGCCCCGACAATTGTCGTCCGGTCTCGTACATGGCCTTGGACGGATGGGGCGAACTATTGGGATGCCTGCTACCACCCCCAAAATCAAAGGATTTTGGCTGTGCATCACTGAGCTCGGCTGGCAGTCAGCCGTAGATTTGCAGTATGCAGTCCATTGGTGATAAAGATCATAAGAGAGGCGTCTGCAGAATATCACTAATGGAGTTACTTCATCCTGTAGCATTGCCTCCGACTGTGACTGGTAGGCATTTTTCCACTATAAGCTACAAACACATCTTAAAACATACGGGCTAATGGGGCCTATACGAACCTATGTATTCAGCCGGTTACGGATTTTGGTCGTTAGCGCTAGTTTATATGATATTAGTCTGTTCAATGGCCTCCAACAGTCTTTGAGTTTAGCAAGATCAGACTGTGACTATATTAATTCCTCACGACTGCAGTTACCATCCAATCAGCCATGTTGAATTATCTCAAGGAAAGTTTCCTGCTCCTCCACTACAACGCTATAAAATCTACACAAGGGTCTATTCAACACCAGGCGTACTTCTCATTCGGGTTCCATTCGATGGACCTCTCTTCCTCCCCACGCCATCTCAAACTGGGGATACTATCATCCATCCTATCATAAACCTCGACCCGGTCTTTTGCGAGAGCATGAGCAGCGTCGATAATACCTTTTGAAGGGTTCCAAGCAACGATCTGGTCAAACCCCCATTCTCTAGCCTCCTTCTCCGCCGCCTCTAAGAGCGCAACTGTGTCGCTCATGGTCTTATCAGACGCGGGCTTCAAGAAAGCGAACCGCAATATGACAAGTTTGCGTGCATTGAAGTCGTGAGACCAGTAGAGCGCAATATCATCAACCTTGGCTCCCTTGATCTTCGGCGACTTCCCACGCACAATCTGGGCAACGTATTCCTCAGTGCCAAAGTGCCAACACGCCTGCGCAAATGTGGGGAGGAATGTTGCACGAGCGTACGTTCCTTCCTCTAGCCTTTGAGATTCATAATCGGTTCGGAGGTTTTCAACATCGGCCGCGCATAGGGCTTCAACCCCACTTCTATCCAAGTACTTTAGAGTACTGAATTTCTCATCCAAATTCGGCGTGCGTGTATCTCCACTCTCTCCCGCCGGCAAAATGGTAATTACTATTTGCATTGAGCTGTATGGATTCCAGCCGCCTCTGGTTGCATAAAATTCCTGCCTTGTTGATTAGCCAAATCCTTAGAACTTCCACAATTGGATATCCCACCTTTCCAACATCCGAGAAAAGTGCACTAAAGCTGCAGCCGCCCTCGCAGTCCAACCATTCTGCCAATCTCTTCAACAGTACAGTGGCAGCGCCTTGTCTCCGACGGTGAGGATCCGTAAACACGCTCGCAATAGCATAACTATGCTCCTCAGTGACTCCACCATCTCTGGTCTTGACGAGGACTGGCCGCTTTAGCGTCTCGCATGCCGCGATTATAGTCTCCTCCACAACGTTGTTGTCGGCTGGAGGTGAGGGAAGAGAGGACAGTACCCAGTAGGTGATCTGGCCATCGCGGGTGACTAGTTGTGAGCCATTGACTATTTCGCGGCCCAGGTAGTCGTTGATATCGAGAACACCACCCCAAGAGGAGAAGTTGCGTTTCCAACAGATGAGCTTTTCCGCGGGACTAGCGGGGCGAAAATGGAGAGATTCCAAGATGATGTGTGTGGGTGGAGACATTGCCTATCGAAATGATAAATGTTATAATTTGGGACCTGTCTGTATAGCCCGCTCTTATATTCACCCAACGAGACAAAAACGCCTCATGGGGCATACCTGATACACTGTTGCCTGCGCCTTCAATTATTTCTTTTCCTGATGCAGCACACGGAGAATTAGGGAAGCGCTTTCAGAATTCAAGACCTGGGGGACCCACATACTCCAAAAGAAGAAAAGAGGCATGCCGGCAAGTGCTCTTTCACTGGGTTTTCTACCGAACGATACTTGCATGGGTAAACATTAGGGCGTCTGCATCGCAATCTGTTTCCTTGTAAGGTGAGGCACCCGCTAACCGTTCTAATTGCACCACCCCACAGAGTATTCTTCAAGTATCTTTAAAATGCATAATTCTGTAGTCTCGGATTTCCCATTCTTGTTCATATATATTTCTCTTGTGGTCTTGCAGTTGTTATGATGATATTTAAGATTTGGGTTCCAGCCCAACTATCTGGTGGAGTTTGGATAATTTGAGCACGAACGGAAGTTTCCATCTTATTCGTACAACATATGGCAAAAGGAAGATCAACACCGAGTCCAATAAACCCAAGCACAAAATATCTCATTCCAGAAGAAAGCACCGCCGCTTCTTTTCCTCTCTCAGTATACCTTTCTAGCGAATTGGCTGAGGGAGATACCTGCAAACCGCAGAATTAGAGTAAAAGTTTACAATGCGAGCCGATCGCGCATGTTTACAATGCCAGCGCCGCTATCTAATCCCACCACAGCACCTAAAAGTATTGTTAGCGGCCAAAAGTATGCGTGCTCTGCAACCATGTCTGACATCTCACTTCCGAACTCTTGTTCAATTCAGCAACTACAACCCCGCACCTAAACCCTTCAAAATGAGTTGCACATTACAAGTTCGACCTATACACAAGTTTACCAAAAGGTGCTGCAACAGAAAACATAAGAATTAACACTCTTATTGTAGATGTGCCACTCCATTTATTCATGTACTGTACCGGCCACTGAGGTTCGGACGTCAGCAGTCAGCACGGGGTGTCTGTCCAGCTGTTTTTATGCCTCTGTCAGCGTCAGCAAGCTAGTGCCCAAGCAGTAAAAGTTGTCAGCACCCTCAAGTTTAATTCTGTACTATACTATACATTTAAAACAGGTCCATATTGAGGGTATTTTCCCGCTGGGTCCACTCTTTACCCACCCGTTCTTCCTGCACTTCTTTGACACGCCCCGAATTGAGAATATTTCACCATTATCATCACCCTGTCCATCTCTTCTGGAGCTGTCAGCACTGGCTGTCCAAAACGAAATTACCTGTCAGCAACAGACAGTGTCCGAACCTCAGTGGCCGGTACAGTAATGGCTTAAGTTATGCTTGAACTTTGAATACTCCAAAGACAAACATTTCTGTACTTCTAGATAGGCTATAGGAGTGGAAGCGGAGCTTCACGGAACTTTTGTTTTTTATGGAGGGTTTTTGCTGCTTTGATGTTGTGGAAGATGAAATTCGGGACGGTTGAAAAGCATTCAGAGCACGCATATATTTGGTCGCCAACAATAGTACTGAATGGAGCTCTGCGACAGCCATCTGTAACAAGTAGTCTGTGCTAAAATTTTACACAACAGATAAACACCCCACCGCACTTTTAAGCCCAAAGGTAGCAAAAGTTGCACCAACAGTAGGAGCATTCTTGGTTCAAATAACAGTGAGATGATATAAAAAGCAAGGAGAGTTGGTGATTGTTTACTTTCTCTATTCCACTACCCTACTATTTTGTTTACTGACGCTTGCGCTTTGGTCTTCTCTCTTACACTTTCCGACGTTTGAGCGTGTTACTGTTTGTGATGTATTTGTGGTGGTGAAAATAGCATTGTAAACTTGCGCGCACAATTAGCTGGCATTGTAAGGTAAACCTTTATTTATAGAATTACCCCGCTTTAGACGCACTATTTTCTGTTTCTGCAAAAGCTTCTGTTATCAAGCTATGTATTATCACTGGGACATCCAGGATCAGTGTTATATTGTTGGTGTAACAGGCAGTAGGTGATTACTCATTTTTCAGAAACTCTCCTTCTCTCTTAGGCTTAGAGCCTAGACTCTTTAGAGTTGCCCGAGTTTCAACTCAAGCTACATTAGCGCGCCGTGGTACAGCCGTAATAACGGGTAGTTATAAGTAACTGTATTAAGGACATGCGCAGAGAATTGTATCACGACACAAGGCATATATATGGTGGGGGACGCCTTCGACCAGGGTGTTTTGAACCCGCTTCGTAGAAAGTTTTCAGCACCACCAAAACAAAAGGTTTTTTTAATTGGAGAACTAAGATCGACTCGGTTTAAGGAGCTCTATCGATCTTAGTTTTCAAATTTAAAATATTTGTTGTGGTTGAGGCACTATAAAAATTGAGGTTAAGAGGGAATGTCCACTATATGGTCAAAAAAAAGAATCACATGTGTGACA
>Ga0307514_10001415_pt1 | contig 29599 bp, 36 predicted proteins | sample 16_EM_MG_FD_203088 | JGI IMG/M metagenome (GOLD analysis project Ga0307514, IMG submission 203088) | Populus trichocarpa ectomycorrhiza microbial communities from riparian zone in the Pacific Northwest, United States - 16_EM | ecosystem: Host-associated > Plants > Roots > Unclassified | place... | reverse complement strand
GCCTGCCCCCATGGCGAGGAGGACGGCTCGGCACTGGTACTCGGCATTGGGCTCCGGCTTTGGCAGTCGGCATTGGGTTTTCCTTCTCTCTCTTTCATATATAAGTCCATAGTTTTCCTTCTCTTTGTATCGACAGACAATCCATCATCTTCTCGTGTCAACATAGAGGTGATAATGGTGGTGGACGAGATGGTAGAACAGGCGGTAGAACAGGTGGTAGAACAGGTGGTGGAAGAGGTGGTGGAGTGTTGGTCGGCATACAGCAAATGCGTCGGTCTAATCGGGACGACGAGTGCGGTTGCTTTAGTGGAGGTACCTAGAGCGAATGCGCATTTATGATGATTCCTTCCACTGCATAACTTGACCGGGGGCTTCACTAGCGCTCTGTATAATACGCTGAATTTATGCATAATCAGTGTTCCGAAGCGGTCAGGCCGGCCGCCGGCCGGACTGCAGATCCGTAGACTGGTCAGATACAGGCCACCCAAATTACGGCCGCCATCGACCTGGGCCGGCCCAGGCCATCTCCCATGAAACCTGGGCTGACCTACAGATATCTACAGATTTGGGTGAATTATTATGTGGCTTGCAGAAGCCTGCATAAATCTGCAGAAGCCTACATAAATCTTTAGATTTAGCAAGGTTAAATAAATAGTTGCTGCGAAGCACACTATTACTGCATATGTCTGCATATGTCTGCGTTGATCTGCATCAGCGATACACACAATTACTGCATATATCTGCATATATCTGCATTTGCCTGCATAAACCTGGAGTGTTTGAAATCATGGGAGCGTGCAGGTCTGGCTCAAGTTGATGAGGTCCGTGAGGTGGATGAACTGCTCAAGGCCTTGGAGAAGCGGCAAGTGCATATTTGAGCATAAGAAGTGGCTGTGTTTGGGTTAGAGAAATAGTGGTGGAGGACATTGATGGTTAACAATATTTGTAACGAGTTTTCTTTTATTTTTTAAAGATTTTGCACCACAATGTTTTATATTATCTAGTGGCACCATCGGCCGCCAGATATCTGCAGTCCGGTCAGATCAAATCTGCCAGATTGGCGGCCGGCCTGGGTCAAAAATTTCGTGGCCGGCCTTGGCACAGACCGGCACAGATCATGCTCAGATCTGACCGGACTGACCGCTTCGGAACACTGTGCATAATACATACAACAGTACCAGTAAAACTTTCCAAATCCGCGACCTAAACTCAGAATCTTGGTGTTATCATGGTACTCGAAGTCATCTTCAATGGTGGGGATAAGGTATGAGAATACTGGAGTGGCTAAGCAACATGTCTTGCGTGATAGATGATAGTTTTGTGATGTGGATAGTTCAGATCCGTTCCGTTCCGGCATATTGTATGACCTCATGCCAGCCCCACGAATATTTCTGATAAAGACGACTGTTAGGCGTTGTTCTAGTCCAGTCGCGGAGGATGTCCCTCCGCGGAGAGACCGGTCCATTCACGGAGTCCCACCCTCAGTGACTGGACTGGTTCATTCGCGGAGTATACCCCTGCACCCCACCTCAGTGAATGGACTGGTCCATTCACCGAGTGTACACTCGGTGAATACTCTGCACACATATGCCCACGCATGTATACGCACTCAGCTGGCCATATCCACCTGAATTTAATCAATGCAATTGCATTCAGGCCACATCGCGAAACTCGACCGTACTTTGTAAGTTCCTGATTGTACCACGTGCTTTCAGGCTTTTGGCTGCTTTCCACACACTTTCGCTGTGAATGCTCTTTCGGGCCCTTTCAGGCTTGGAGATTTTCACTTCTGCTTGTGTCTTTCGCTGCGGTGGCCATTTTGCTGCGGTGGCTGTTTCGCTGCAGTGGCTCTTTCGCTGCAAAACCTCTTTCGCTGCAGAACCTCTTTCGCACTAGATTCAGGTGGTCTATCGAAGAGACACAGCTGGTTTTTGGAAGTGGACCTTTGCTGTGATTCAGCTAGTCATTTGCACCCTCCGGCAGCGACCTTCACCACCCTTTGCAAGTATCGAGAGGATTCCCCAGACTATCAATGAAAGGCATCTTTAACTGAGCAGGATAAGGTTACACGGCAGAAACAGAGAGTTCTTGAGAATCAACTAACTTAGTGGATTTACAGTTCTTATTCACAAATCCTGACATCAATAGACTTTTAGACGAGGCTTATTCCTGTGACTAACTAACTCCACGACCAACTCTGGCACCCACACCTGTAGTCTCAGTCCGAGAATCTCATGATATCCAATGGCCATGGTGTTGAGGATTTAAGTCGATGGTACTGGGTTTATGGCGATACTTGGACTCATAGGGCGAGCAGATCTCCTAATCAGATTTGGCAGCGGAATCCGCAGCTTGATTTTCAGGGTAATAGGGCCGGTGTAGGTGCGAGCGTGAGTGCGAGTGTTGAGTGCAATCATAAACATATAGTGATAATCGACAGTCTACTAGATCTTCATGAACAACACTGATGGCCCTACGATAGTTAGTAATACTACTGCACCAGGACTCTAAGTTGAGATCAGACAATGAGTTAAGTCCGCATGCTAGGAGGCTGGGTAGTCTGCTGGCCAGAGCTTTCGACGCTGGCTAGACCTTCGACGTTGGCCAGAGCTGCACCGCTGGCCAAAGCTTGAGCTTCGGATCCGGGCCAGAACTTGAGCTTCGCTTGCAGACCAGAGCTTCTAACCTCTTTGCTGGCGGCCGAACCTTGAGTGTACCGTGCCGGATAACCTTGAGTATACTGCTGCAGCCTCATCTGTAAGAGCGCATGAAAGTGTATCTGCGCGAAAGGAAATATGCAGCGAAAGCCGGCGACAAGCCTGAAAGTTTGCCATACTTTCAAAGTTGGCTCCCGTCTGAGTCCTGACACCTGCTGGGTTTGCTTTCGCAATGGTGAAAGCCTGAAAGAGCCTGAAAGCGACTCGTACGGTTTTGCGATGGCGCCGAGGAAAACGACGAATGTGATTTGACAGCGCAGGATATTGAGGAAGGTAAGGGTCTTGAAGAGTACCAGGATGTGGGCGAGAAGGAAGAGGACGATGTACAGGAAGAAGGCATCGAGGAAGAAGAGGTGGTTTCAAGTTAGGATATGGAGCATACTGTAATTGTAGTTGCACCATGGCGTTGAGTGTAATTAGCACTTTGTATGTATGCTCCGCGAATGGACCAGTCCAGTCACGGAGGTGGGGTGCAGGGGTACACTCCGCGAATGAACCAGTCCAGTCACTGAGGGTGGGACTCCGTGAATGGACCGGTCTCTCCGCGGAGGGACATCCTCCGTGACTGGACTAGAACAGGCGTCAAATGATCTATGCCGCGGCCTCAAATCTTTAATCGGACGAGCTTTTCATAAGTAGCGGTCAGTTTGTGTGTATGGACGGATAGAGAGCATTATCAATACTGCTGTTGCTACTTTCGCGAGACGGAGACGAGTTTGTGCCAACCCCACACGGGTTAAATTGAAGTGACGACTTTGAATGTAAACGATTCCTTTGAGCCTGTTTACTGAATTTGCCTATCTACTCATGTACTTAAGTAAGTAGGTAAGTACTTCTATGCTGTATGGTACACGGGAGTCCACTTGTTCTAGTAATGACACCCGCTTAGCTCGCGCTCCCCATCTTGTCGCACCTCACTCCATAACTTCGTCTCGTCACTCTCTGCGTATTTTAATACTAGAGTCACCGTTTTATTGCGTCGCTCATCGGTGTATTGACACGGCTATTGCCATCATCATCCTCGGTATGTGGATGAAATCCTTTATTTCGTCGACCGTTTGCGCAACACCTGAGAATCGGCGTCGCAAGACGAGGGCCCAAAATCATGCTCGCAGAAAGTTTAACGAAGGTTTTCATGTTAATATACTTCTTTCTACTAGACCAATCTTATTAAGGGCTCATCACATACCGTTAAATTAGAGTTAAGTTACCATCGTAAATGCTAGCATTTATAGCCTACTTAGCTTCTTAAACTTAGACAGTCAATCATCTCAACCAGTGAACCGAAGCAGTCAGATCGGTCAGATATGGACCTTGACCAGGCCGATCTATGTCAAGGGCAGCTTCATTAATGGCCATCTTGCCCGTTTACCAATTGATAGATTTCATAGATATCTATCTAGCCAGACTACAGATATCTATAGAATATACACCACCCGTTGATACCACAATCAAGATCTTTCATCCAACCACAGCAACATATTCTAACTTGAACCATGCACACCGTTCTAAGTCTCATTCGCTGCCTGCTTCTTCTCAAGAGCAAATAGAAGCTCCTGGACCTGATGAACATCCTCCATCTTGATATGACCAGCTTTCTCCACGATTTGAAACATTTTACCTCTCGAATTACTGTATCCACCGGTCTATTTCTGCGGTCTGCGATGAGAACCTTGGAGTACTGAAAAGTCTGATTAATTGAAGTCTTATCCGCAGGATATAGAACCGTATATATACAACTACAAAATCTATCTTTAGCCTTTACTAGGGATTAATAGGGTCCGATATCTATTACTATCTTCTCTATGCGCTAGATATCAGACGCTATAGATATCTTCAGAGACTGTAGATATCTTCCTTAGCGTAGATATCTATAGGTTCTGTAAATATGCTAAATATCTGCCATATGAAACCGGGCCCATCTGGGCTCATCTATGCCAAGGGCAGCTTTCAAAATTATGACCGCATCTGACCGCTTCGGAACACTGATCTCAACAGGTTTGTCACAACAGTTCCCAGCTTTTTACCCCGTTTTACGTGGACTCTACCTAGCCCTAGCTCCGAAGTCCGGTTGGACTCACTCTCGCCCTTTCCCAATGACACTCCGATGCAGCATCGCAACCAACTCCTGTCTCTGAACGTCAGACACGAACTCCTGTACCTAATAAACGTATTGCCAGTGTTCCTAAGCGGCCTGGGTCAGAAGCCGCCCGGCCTGCACGTGATTTAACAAGCCTGCATCGGCCTGCATAAGCCTTGGCCTGGTTGATGGATGGAATACGGCAATGGCAGGGCTACGAAGATTGAGTTGGATATGGTTTATGTTTCGTACTTTGGAGACTTTCTTAGTAAAGGCAGCAGAGAATCTTTCGAACAAAATATTCTGTTTAGGCTTAGTCCGCCAAGAAAAGCCGCCAGGCCGGCCGGAAAGCCGCCAGGCCCGGCCCGGCCCTCATTTGAAAGCCGCCGCTAAGGCCGGCCTGGCCGCTTAGGAACACTGCGTATTGCATGCCCTGTCTCCTAGGTTCACAACTGCTGAATCTGAAGGAGAGCCTCGTTCGCGAATCGCGCTACACGAGTATGCATCTGAATCTGACATTGAAGAAGCCCCCAGTGTTCCTAAGCGGCTCGACTGGCCGGCGGGCATTTTGATATCTGCAGGCTGCCCAGGCCAGGCAAGATGCCCTTAGCGTAGGCCATGCCATGCTGGACTACCATATTAAAAGCCTACTATAATAGCCCATTCCGTCCGGGCAACACTTTGCCCGAGACTACACTGTGATTTTCGGGGCAGAGAATTCTAGATCGTTTAAGACCATGGTAAATTTTACCTGGACTATATACTAGCAGGGCACCGTAGTCTCTATGATATCTAGAAGTGAACTGTGCGAAACGTTAGAAAGCATGTTATTTTATAGTATGGTTTGTTTTCAAGCTGATACTACTACCAATTTTAGGCTCCTCTCCCGCTAGTTTTAAGGCCGACAGCTACTAGCGTCAAGGTTCACCACTGAAAATATGACTATCTTTTTGTTCAACCACAGGCACCACCATCGGATGCCAGCTCCCGGTAGATACTAGACGCCGGTTTCCCTATATGTATCTGTACAGGGCCCTAAGAGAGCAGAATGCAGCCCTAGATGGCCTAATCAACCGAAATGATGCCTAAGATAGACAAGAGAATCGTATACCTCGTGCATTGCCATCAGCTATCAGGGGTCTCAACGGTCGAAAGCGGCAATTCTTTCGGGATCCGACATGGCGGTCTTCATTTTGGTGGACTGGTCTGTCCCAGTGTTCCGAAGCGACCAGTCCGGCCAGATCAGAGCATGATCTAGGCCAGACTATACCAAGCCCAGCCACGAAATTTCTGTGTTGACAACCATTCAGGCCATTAGCTGTTAACGTAGTAGAGGAATTCTGCCCAAGATCACGAGATTGATTGCTATATCTACGAGTCTCCTTTTCTCTTTCTAGATCTTTGTACATACGAGAACTTAGACAATCAACGAGGTTCTACCCCCACCGCTACGCGCGCGTGTCAACTGTTGAAATACTGATTGCTAGAAGCGTTGTATTCTCAAGTACAGGTACATTCGCGATCTTATATACGGCATTCAGAGTATGCCCTGTACGCATGCATGCGCACTCAGCTGGCATCTCCAGCTGAGTCTGCAACAACCATCATCTTAAGGAGATTATGCATCAGCCCAGCTGAAGCCCATAAGCCGTACGCCAGGGATATTGGACCATATATGCAACATTAACATTTACCATCGCTGTGGCTACTGTAATTTTGATAGTAGTAATCAGATGTTTGGATGTATTGCCATGGTCACAATTCAGCTATAGTTACATCGTGTTGTTTGGCGCATCAGAGGATCAAAAGGAGTACACTTTTCTCGAATAGACACAATCGCAGTATTAACGTTGTTGATACTCTAAAGCTTTACCGAGTACTATATCGGATGCGTCTGTTCATGCAGGTGTAGCCAAGCAGTTTCTATTCCTCTGGCTATTCAGTTGTCTCAGGTGACTTTTCGGAACGAACAGAAATCTCTCAACATTCACAAACCTTTATGGTGTGGGTGTCCAGATTACTCCATGAACCGCTCATCCTTAAACTTATGAAAGCATAAAATAAACCAAAAACATACCGTATTAACTGGCGGTGTACCGATCGATAGCTGCTGGATACCCGATCCACAGCTTTGCCTGTTCGTTTGGTTCTTAGTTGTGCTGGCCTTCTGTGGGGGTAACTACTGAATACGGTTTACATTACAGTATGTAAATAGAATTCAATGAATCTTTTCTCGATGTATGTCAATAGGATTAGGTCAACTATTAGCGCTTATTTCCGACAACCACATATATCATTGCACATTGGATTCGGTTGGACGATCAGAGAACACTGTTGAAATACTGATTACTCGAAGCCTTGTATTCTCAAGTACAGGTACATTCGTGATCTTATATACGGCATTCAGAGTATGCCCTGTACGCATGCATGCGCACTCAGCTGGCATCTCCAGCTGAGTCTGGAATGACCATCATCTTAGGGAGATTATGCATCAGCCCAACTGAAGCCATACGCCAGGGAGGTAGACCATATACGCAACAAACACAAAAGCCGTACCCCGCACGAGAACATGAAATAGGTTGAATTACTTCTTCATCTTGTTCTCGTTCTGCAATATCATATCGTCAAGAATAGTCAAGAGCCTCACGTACTCACGCACACCACATCCCGCATGATATCTTGAAAGGCATGAGAATGCTCTCGCCTCTGTCCGTCTCGTTTAGCAACCATGCATCAGGGGTCTTCAACACTTGAAGTTCTCGCGCCAAAGAATCATGGACGGACTCGGAATTACAGCCAATATCATCACTATGTTCAGCCTTACAGTGAAAGCACGCGGAGTGTTTTACAATTCGCCAGTTGCCGGACACTGCTTCTCAGTTTTCTCACAATAATTGATAATACCATAAAACCCCGGTGAATCATTTCTTATCAAGCATCCAAACCCTATTTATGGTCACTATGAGCTACTTCTCGAATACTTCTCAAAGTGCGATCGGACACATACGCAGAATTGTGAGCTCATAGGTTGAATGATCAGTCAGCCATTAAGCTCACCGTCACTGCCCTCGATTTTCTGTAATGTACTGAAAAGAACCGATCGGAATGCTTCTTGTTAATTTTGACTAGCATGAAGTGTAGAACTTGATTTCGGTGCAAGATGCATCTAGAAGCACTATGCACAAGTCCCGAATCACATTGCACCTAGCTGCACATCGTACCCTAATTGGACTGATCGCCGATTCCGTACATGATACTGAAACTAGACGCGCGTCTCACACTCAGTTTATTGGATTAGGGTTCACCTCATAAAATCTGATTGATTCCACTCTTAAGAGTCAGGTAGGAAATAGTAGGAAGAGGAGTTGTCTCTTTGTCTACGCCAGGATTATGAGCACTTATAAAATGACCTCAGTCGCTCATGATTTAATAACAAACTGTATGCATCTCGTCGCTGCCCAATTCTATTCATCAATTGCATTTCTGTCCCAGTAGACATCTTGTCACGTTTTCTTCTCCAATATGGACCCAAACTTGTTGATAACCAACATAACTCGAGGAGCTGTTGTCTGCCGCCCAGCAGAATGGTCAGACGTCGGAAAATTCGTGCTTTTCAACTACGGTGTCCATGCTGTGACAGCTCTAACCCCACCCGGTGTCACAACATTAACCTCAATCCGTTACGCATTCTTCGCACTCTTTATGCCATACTTTGGGGCAGTGGGGGCGATTCTTTCCATTACGCGTTGCCCGGTATTAGCGCGGGGGGATGCCCTAAAGATGGCGGCGAAGAGTGGTGCTCTGTGTACGATCATGAAGTTCCACGGTACTATTGCGCAGGCACCTGCACCTTTCAAGGGAACGAACGAGAGCCAATTGTATGTATAGTTCTTCGATTTCTATATCATGAGGTTGTTTGTCTAATGCATGAATGCAGCGCTTTTATTCATCCGTCTAGTATGGTGCACGCAGCTTTAAACCTACAACTCGGAGGCAGGAGGAACTAACCGTATTAGCTAGAAACTGTGAATTCTGAGTATGTTTAGAACCTAAATTAGGCTTCGACAACTTGAGCGATTGCTACTTCAGTAACTCTTCTTTGGCTTCTATATACCTTCTTGTAATTCTCATCCCCGAAAATTGCAAGTCTAGAATATGCCTCCAGAATCCTTTGAGTGCGAGTCCAACAAGCGGGGAACATGAATTAACCCCCAAGCTATTGGCATGCCATGAAAGCCGAAACTTTACTTGAACATCATTCTTCCGTATACATAAAATAAAACCACTGCAGCTTCACTACCAGACCCCTAGAACAGAAACTGCTCTGTAAAATTGTAGAGACCCAGGTACTGTATCATGGTACAGAGTGAATAATTACAATTCTCTCTGTTTCACCTGCTGCAGCACGCACAGTAATATCACACCACCGGTAACCTCTGACTTGTAGGTTACAAACTGCGTGCACTATACCGTAGTACACGGCCAGCACCGGGCGTACAAGCCACCGCTAACTTCTCGGACCAAGTGCTCTAACATCCATTACCAGTGTTCTAAACGGGCCGGGCCGGCCCGAAGGCTTTGAGGCGGGCTGTGGGGCGGCCGGGCCGGGCCGGTAATCTCAAAGCCCACGAAGGCCGGGCTTTTAAATTAAAAGCCTTCGGGCTTTGCCAAAGCCCGCGGGCCGTATGGGCTTTCTCATCGCTTGAGAGATGACATAATTTGTGCGGTTGAATGAATGAAGTCTTGGGAGAAAGCGGGCATTATGGAGTTAAGTGAGGTCAGGAAGTTGGAGGAGATGCTTCGGGCATTGGAACGACAGCCTGCTGTGGTTTGACATAAGGCTAGGAGGTCAGGATCAATAGGTGTACTTGCTTTGTTTTCTTCTGGGCATTTTATGGTCCCCACTACCCCACAGCTTATTTCTTGAGAACCAGGGTTTTACCGGACAATCCATCTGGTCAAAGTATTCTTCTTTAGTGTGTATTTAGTCCCTCCAATTTATAGCATAGCCAGTAATGATATCATGGTTCTATGACTTTTTCAATCTGTAGATGTCACCCGTGGACGTGCATCACGAATGAGCACTCGGCCCGCTGGGCCTACAGGCCGGCCAAGCTTAAGCCCGAAAAGCCCGCGCTAAGGGCGGCCGGCCGGGCTTGATATAAAGCCCTCGGGCCGGGCCTCAAGATGTCAGGCCCGGCCCGGCCCGGCCCGTTTTGAACACTGTCCATTACCACCTCGTTAGAGTTCCTCCAATAGCAGGCGTCCGGCCGTTCGTACCTTGCAAAACACCGGACGGTCAACGTAGCATATCGAAACTGCACTTAGCCTGCAGTTACAGCATGACCAAGGCTATCGCCGCTATCGTGCAGATTATATATGCATCCTACGAACTCTACCAAGCGCGCGGCCTCCAGGTCGAAAGATATGGTTACGCTGCCTTCTCACTGACAGTGACGCCGTATATCCTAATGTCGTTGCTCAATCTGATCGCAACGGCCTGCGAACCACAATACACCCCTGTATACATTGTACTGTTCAGAGAATTTGAGCGGTCAGATGACGGCAATCAAGTCGACCCTGCCGATGAGAGGGCTTTGGATGAAAATATTAGCGGTGCGGTGGGTGAAGTATACTGGAATCCACGGGTAAGCAAGCCTCCCCTACACAGAAGGAGATCTAACGGTTCTTAAAAGCCAAGCCCGCAGAGACGGTTGGAACTGGTACATATGGGCGCGGGCTTATTGGCTCTCGCAGCGTTATCGGTGCCATACATCATTATTGTGATCATGACGAATTTCGAAAAGCGTAGCAGTACGCTAAGCCAGCGGGTGTGGATAATGCTCTGGATCGTGACGGGCCAAGTGGCGCCGATTTGTGTTGTGTGTGTAATGGAGTCGATGAAGAAGTCTCCAAGGTGGAGAGAATCGTCTTGGCTGTTGCGGAACTCGCTGCTGGGGCTATTAGTCCCGGTGGCGTCATTTGGTTGTGTTGGGGGGTTTGTTGTGGTTGTAAAGATGATCCATGAATTTGGGGTATGCGAGACGGTTTAAGTGCTGGTTACTGTTACACAAGAAGAGGTGGTTGTGTAACTACAGTTTTTTGGTGTCCAATGTAGCATTGTTAATATGTATACATGTTTTGTTAATATATACATATGTTGCTACTGTAAACCACAAAATAATAACGAGACGAGATTCATAGTCCCTCATCCCATCCCATAACAAGATACGGGATGCCAAAAACGCGAAATCCCGCCCGGTATTGAACGGGATTTTGTGTCATTTCGTGTCAAACCGACAAATATGGCTGCCGCCTAAGAACGGCTACATCGATTCAAGATTAGACACAAGGTGCCAACCGAGCTTATCGAGAAGATCATTGACGTCTAACAAGCGTCCTTATCAGACAAATATTCGTGAAGTTTGCATGGGGGAGGGGAGGGGGAGGAGGATTCGCGATGGAACTACGCAACACAGCAGTAGAAGATCGCCATAATGGCGTTCATGGTTAGTACGTCCTACCGTGTCCTGAAAATGAACTGACTGGCTACAACAGATCTGGAATGAACAATTCAACGCTGTGAATCAACTTCTTATTACGGCTATCGACGGAGGTGAAGATCACCAGAAAGTGGTTAGAGAGATTCAACTTCACACTACACAGCTAGGCAACCAATATAGCCAACAGCGGATCCAAAAGCAGGATGTGCATTTTCAGCAAAAGGAAATAGATTTTACTTCAAGGGAGGATAGCAATCAACGACAAGCAGAATACCACAATTGGAGGGAGAAGGAATCAAGCAGATGGGAGAGCGCCTGAGTAGGCTACTATTCCAGTTGGAAGTTTGCGGCAAGCGATTAGGGAACGGAGCGGAGTAATTTGGTAGTGGACAAGATCGTTGAAGAAGTGCTAGAACAGGTGTGGAAGGGGTGGTGGAAGAGATGGTGGAGTGTGGGTCGGCATACAGCAAATGCGTCGGTCTAATTAAGACGACGAGTGAGGTTGTTTCAGTTAAGGTACCTGGAGCAAATTTGGCTTGACACGACATCGACCATCCGCTACCCCAAAAATTCCGAATCTTCGGCGGATTCTAACGACTGTCCTAACTTGAATGAAAAGAAACGCGTCAAGGACAGGATTCGAACCTGCGCGCCCGAAGGCATCCGCTTTACAAATTTAGCAGGCGAACGTGTTAACCACTCCACCACCTTGACTTGATGACAAAGGTGGCAAATATGTAAATATTTCAGTAAATTTCCAGATCGGTACTTTTAGCTCTATTTATTGGGCAATGGCGCATCACTTATATTATCTTACTCTAACGCATGGAGACACTTCCGAATAGATGTGTTGAAGGTACAGGCAAAATCCCAATGCCGTCAGTTCTTTCTTCAGGCTGTGTTTTCCTCTTTCAACCCATATACTACAATCCCAAATCCGATCCACGCCGTATAGCACGGCACGAAAAACTTCTACCCAACCATCCATCCCTCACGCCACCATTCTTTGACGCCAACACTCACCAACACATTCCTTCGCACTATTAGCGCTAGAACACTTTACTCTAGCTCGCCCATCCTCTCCATCATTACCGTATTCAAATCGTAGCTATCCCTTTATCCGCATGAGCCACTCCCCATGTCACCCACCTCCACCACATGGTAATACATCAGCCGCAACTGACAAGCCGGCACCTTCTAAATGGCTTGCTGCAAACAGCTCGCTCTCACCCCACTCAGCCCTAGCGCCACATCCCGTAGTCGTCTAGTACAGTGCCTCAAACAACAAGGTCAAAGTATTCTTTCCGTTGCGTCGTAGCGCGGTTGCATTTATGGGGCGGACCCAGACTTTTCGTGACCGGGGAAGAGATGCCGCGATCGTTCCAGACTTCTGGGTTGGAGCGCCGAGAGCATGAAGGACAGAGGGACCGAGAAAAAGGGGCAGTTCTTGGGTGAGTTAGAACTACTGTGCTTGTAGTGGGGGAATGCTTGCCGACTAGGTCTTTAAGAATGCGGTGGTTTGTGAGGTAGATAGTACCGACATCGCGGAGGGCAGAGTGGATAGTATTTCTCATGCAGAGCTTGTTGGTGCATATACCGTTAGAGCAGGCCAAAAAGTCGATGATGGAATGATGCCACTTGTGCTGCTATTAGCGGGCTTGACAGAGTGTTGAAAATGTTGAGATAGCGGAGATGATATTGAAGTCGGAAGATCATTGCTGCTATTAGCGGGTTTGACAGGGTGTTGAAGATGTTGAGATCACGGAGATGATATTGAAGTCGGAAGATCATCGGTGGCCTGTTAGATGAGCACGGGGTAAGATGGTAAGCATATGGGATATTGGGATATTATGCTAAGATCTTGCATCGAAAACAAGTACACCTTATCCAGGGTTAGGGTCAATCTAGGTGCTCAACAACCACTAGACATGCAGCGCGAATGTCATGGAGGGAGATGTTGGGTTCATAGATTCTAGTAGTACCACACCATGCAGGTAGACCTACGGTACTAGAAAGTAGTATGTATGTGTATGCAGTGTTCATAACCATGAACATCAATAGTAGCTTTGCTAAACGTTCAGATAAAAACCAAATCACCATTATTCCGTACTCTAACCCAATTATCTCGTACCTCACGAGACTCCACTATTGCCTATAAACGCCTACTCGAATAACAAACACCTCAAAATCACGCCGCTCAAAACCCCATCCCCACACCTTCGAAACATGCCACCAGCGCCGCCACCACAACCCCGACTTCGCCCCTCCTCAAATCCCACAACCCCGAAAACGTAACCCTACCCCCATCCAAGCGAGCAAACAACCACCTCCACCCATCCGTAAGCACACCCACGCACCCCAGCCCCAACACCGCCATCTGAGCAAGCAGCTCGCATCGCTCCGCCGGCCACCCGGTGTACTCCAGATCATACTCATTAACCCCATACGCCAACCGCACAATGAGCCGAGTCTTCTCCGGCGTAGATATGGTGTAATCCATTCTCCCTTGGTAGGTAAAATCCACATCCGAGTAGCCAAGCGGCACGTTATTGGCGAACGTCAGGGCTTGCAGAGGCATCAGATACCCGCCGTTCTGCTGGCATATTCGTTGGCGAAGGATGTCGACCGAGGAGTTGGGAGGAACCACACAGTTCATGCAGTCAGTGAGGACGAAAAATGCGAGTCCCACTCCATCGATGGATGTTGCTATTGTGTTGAGGAGGTAAGGGGAGATGGAGATAGGGATCGAGGTGTACAGGTTGTGGAAGCTCCAGAGCTCTTCTTCGGGTGAAGTGAGGGTAATGGAATAGATTTGGAGAAGCTTGTAGACTGGTGAGGTGAGTATAGTGTCATCGCTCGGTTTTCGGTGATGTGTGGAGAATATGACCGCAGGCACGGTTTTGGAACGGCGAAGTATCTGTTGAGGCATGGGTACGGGGTTGGGAGTGGCTGACATTGTTGGAGGTGATGGGAGAGGGCTTGGTATTGAAGGGATATTGTTTAGTTGATCGGCGAAATATGGAAGCAAAAGCATCGATGGGATCACATGGTACTACAGATATGCTATGTAAGAGAAGCCAGGCTAAGTGGGACTAGTACTTGTCATGTTATGTATGCGCATTAAGCATTGCGCGGGCCGGCATGATAGGTGTTGAGACTAGTGCACTAGAAAAGATACACGTATAAACGTGTACCCCGATGCTTCTTTAAAAGAGATTGCTTGTTTGGTTTCTAAATTTGAAGTTACCGAATGTTGAAACTTCAAACGACATAACGGTGTACGATACTGTACGTTTTAGTATCTGGATTTATCTTTACATACATTTGATATCGCTGGGTACTGAATGGAGCCTGGGCTTGCTTCGGCATTCTACAACGATCATTCAAAATCCGCACATCACACAGAAGTCAAATGTATCCGTTCAAGTATACCTGCGAGTATGATAAATTAAGACGCTGTCTCTTCTATTGAATGAAGGTCAGTGAGTGTCAAAAGCCAAGTTTCACTTCAATGTACACGATGGTACTATGAAATTACTTTCGTTGGTCAGATTTTTACCTCGCTCAATGAAACAAAAGGATCAGAGTACCATGAAATATCTTCGGAGGTGACAAGATCTCTCGACATATGGTAGCAAAGCTCCAAAGATCGTAGGTAAATATCGCCCAGCAATCAAAGTTCTCCCAAGTAGTCAATACCGACTCTACTAACGCCCCCACTGGCCAAGCACCAAACTGGTCCTGTAACAATAACTTCAGGCATCCCATATCTCCCATCTCAGACGAAGTAGTCAAACGCTTAATCACTGCCGGGGCTGCCGTTCACACATCTGGAAGGGCATCAGAAATTGATGCCATGTTTTCTGACTTCGGGAGTAAGGCAAACTGTCACAATATATGTAAGTAGCTTATCCCTTTCATACAAATTGTTCCCATGGCAAATCAGAAAACTGGGCACCAGAACATAGGATCGATTTCTAACCGACAACTCCAGTTTCGTTACCTCTCAAGGAAGGTCTCGTATTAGAATGTTATAAAAAAATGACCAATGATTCGGGCAGATAATCGAAGAGTCGGCATCTATAAATTCAAGCTCGGATCTCTAAATTGGCCATTCCTGTAGGCAAAAGAAGATCTGCTCTCAATCAGTCCTAAGTAATACGGAATTGACGGCGTCATCCCGGGGTGCATGATACGTACAGGGAAGCGTAGCGCCGCGTTTGCGACTTAGATACACTAATTCTAACTCCTGATATAGCATCTTGTCCTGTGACTTGAGAAGTTTTGGAGGTGTTGTTATGGTCGTGTTGGAGTTCGGTGGTAGTTGTGTTGACTCTACCCAAGGCGGCGTGATTGAAAGGGGTACCGGGGTCGAGACTTTGAAATATCCTGGCGTCTGTGATGTAAAATAGCTCGCCCAAGAGAAGAATGGTCATAGGAAGCATCGAAATAGGCCAGAGAGACATGTTGTAGGTGTTAGTGGTGATTTTTGACGTTTTGTACGGCTGTTGTGGTGACTAGAAGGGTTCCAGTTGTCGTGGTTTGGGAATAGTGCAGCTAAGGAAGTCAAAAACATTGCGGGTCAAATGCATCATACATATCCTTAGTAGATGCGCTCTTGTAAACCATAGTCGCCCTGTTGAAATTTCTGGGCATGAGAGCAAACGGTAGACAAAATTGCATTTACTTATAACTTTAAAATAAAAAGTAATGCATGTACCTCGAATATCGAGTCCGAAATCCATGAAATCTAGATACAGACTTAGAGTGCGTCACAATGTCTAAAATGGAATATAGGGTAACTACGACCTCGCCGTTAGTGTACGCACGAGCCCAGGCTGTAAAATCAATTCGTTCCAACACCCCACCTCTCCTCTCGCTCCTGCCACCATAATCCCTTCAACAACTCAACGTTATTCACCACATATCTCCTCACTGAATCTTCCAAGGAATCGCCGTTTTCCCAGTCCACATCCTGGGCAAACTCTCTTCTCAACCCATTCCTCATTGCGAACTCTACTTTGGCCTCGTCCTCTAGCTGAGCTTCGGTCTCATTAATCCCTTCCCACTCGTGACTCGCCTCCCATACCCGAATCAGTGCACTGGCAAGTGGAAACATCCGTAGCTCCTTCTGCTGAAGGTGCAGCACTACCCGCCCGGTGTTATAGACGGCCAGAATCTCATCGACGGCATCGTCGGTGAATCCAAGGAAGGAGATAATGCCACGGCGTGAGTCAGGTGATGGAAGAAGATTTCGGTGGACGGGTGTTAGCACGACTAGGCCTGAGCCCGTGCGCTCGATCGGGAGAGAGGGGAAGAACGGGTGCGACATTAACCTGTCTGGAGCTCTGGAAGTCGAGGGAGAATATATTTCGGAGGCGAAATGAGAGGATTTGGCAGCAACGTTATACTTTAGGAGTTAGCATGATAGAATCGTTTTCGGCAATATTATATGGAGGCCAGGTGAGGTTAGAAATAGAATGGGTTTGTTTCATAGAATTGCAATAGTGACAAAAGCAAATCGATTGAATGCTGGTGCACTGTACTGCGCATAGCTCAGGAGTTATCTCGGTGATGGTATCCCCTGGATCGTAACCGGTTCCCGGCCCATACGGGCCGCCAGCGCAACCACCTCGCCACAAGATGTATGCAATATCGGAGGCGATGAAGATTGCGGAAGAGATTTGCAGAAAAGAAGAAGTGTCAGCGGTTACAATCTTTACGGGTTCGCAAGCAGCACTGAAACGAATATAATCGGACGAACCAGGACCAGGACAGGTACAAGTGTTACGTACCATGAGATTGGAAAGCAACATTCTCAACAGAACAATTCTAGTGGAGTATAGGTGGGTACCAGCACACAAGGGAATTGAAGGGAATGAACCAGTGGACCAACAAGCGTCGAAAGTGGCATATAAGCATTGAGAACAGTATACCGAAACGCAAAACCCGCTAAGAAGTTTAAATTATGTTTCTCTCGCCCAGGTTAGCCCAAGAGTTTCGAAGTGAAGTGGGAAGAGAGTAAAGAGATTATACAAAAGATCGGGATTAAGTCGAAGCACAGTTATTGTTATGGGGGTACTAGATCCCAATAACTTAATACAATATTTATTAATCTAAGTACAGCCACCTATTCAAATCCTCAACTTTCCCAAGACTCAACCTCTCGGTCTTGATACCGAGAGCAGGCTAAAAATCATAACAATCAGGAGCGCGGCCCCCTTCTTCGAAAATCTCCTCAAACTCCTCATTGGGGAAAAGGTCTGTTGTAAGGTACTGATGAAAATCGTAATCGATAGTACCCGCAATCGATATGTAATATAAAACCTGATAAGCATTGGAGAATTGCCCAAGCTTTTCGAAATGAAGATATAGCATCCCAAAATGACAACAGTATGACTGCAGTTTTCTGTAATCTGTGTCCAGGCATAGGCTTAAAAGTTGTTCTCAGGATAAAGATTGTTCAGTAATTTTGAATAGAATTCTTAATAATTATTTAAAGTGTTCTTCACTGCTAATGTTCGAGGTGGGGATTGCTGCTAGAGCTTGTTCTTCTCATTGCCAGAAGAATATGATCTCTTTATAGTCAAATTCCAAGGATGAAACACCTTTAGATATTCTCACTATGATATCAAACTCTTCCTATATCTTATCTTTGATATGTTTTTGCTACTTCTGCAACTCCCTCATTGACATAGCCATCTTTCCAACAGGTTTTCATATTTATGCATAACTGGTTTTTAAAGAGTTACTCTCTCACGATGGGACTATTCTCTGCATGATATCATTCCAGTAATAATGACTGTAACGAATACCACGGCCATATGACGTTCTCGCTTATTTGTCTTACATTCACACATAAGTGAATCATTGAGTTTGTGTTGAGCACCGGTGGTTAGGGCTAAACACCACGTCTAACTGGCGGCTAAGCTCGAGACAAACTTAAACCCCGCTCAAATACCTCTACCCATCGGAATTACAGATGGACAGGCTCACCCAGATATTTCTGTACCTTGAGCACAATGTACACTCACACATACACATGTACATACCCAGTTCATGCATTCTCCATCACAATGAAATATAGTTGAAAACCGCCACCCATACTTCTCATTAATGTCAAAAGTTTCCGGACACTTCTTTAGGAGAGCATTCAGTAAACCGAAGCGGTCAGATCAGTCAGATATTAGCCATGGCCTAAGCTGATCTGTGCCATGGGCGAATTCATCGATAGCCATCTTGCCCGTTTATCAATTGATAGATATGATATATTTATCTAGCCAAACTACAGATATCTATGAAATCTACTACCCACTACTACGGGGATGAGGGTAGTGGTGGGGGCCTACAACTTTACTTTGTTTTCCTTTGGTTTTCATTGAAGCAGGATGGATTATATGGGAATATGTATGTCATAGCCGCAAGCGGCTGAATACAGAATGATTACAAACAAACAAACTACACACTACTACCATAACGATCACCTTCTATCCTACTATAACTACGCACGACCTCAACTCAGAACATACATGCCAATCCTAAGTCTCATTTGTTGCAAGCTTCTTCTCAAGTGCAACGAGGACCCTGTACCTGACCAACTTCCTCCATCTTTATAGACCGGCTTTATCCCATGATTTCAAGCATTCTACCATACGATGTTGAAAGGTTTTATTTTTCTAGAAGTTTCATCCGCAGGATCCAGGGAGGTATATATACCATTATGAAATCTATCTTAGCCTTTACCAGTTTCAGATAGCTCGCGGTATCATTATCTTCTCTAAGCACCGCATATCTTCAGAGACTGTAGATATCTTCCTCAGGGTAGATATATATAGGCTCAATGGGTATACTAGATATCTGCCACATAAACCCATGTCTATCTATGCCAAAGTGCGGTATTCAAACTATGACTGCACTGACCGATCATCGAATTTGTAGATTGCCCGTCGGTCGATCTGACCGCTTCGGAACACTGGGAACACTACATATATGTGACTGCAATAATGGGTTGGAATGACAGGATATATGGTAGGAACACTGGTGCACGAACGTATCATGACCTATAGCTAGACTCCGAAGACTTCTAATATCCCCGAGTACGTTCCTGTGAGGAAATTTCCGGAAATGTAGCTCTAGATTTTGGACTCATAGCCCCTAGCCCCTCAGTGCTTTACGTTCACTTGATATTATAAAATTTATTCGTATATCTACCACATTTGCTCCCTCTAGGATGCTATAATCATTATTTTTCACCGTATCCGACACCGAGAGTGACATCGCATATTAAATGGGAACGGTGGAAACACTATTACCGCTTCGATTCAATGCCACTAGGTGGAGCTATTAATATTCAATCCAGTCACCGCTTCCTAGAACAAACATCCCACAGAACAAACTCCCCTTGGAAACGAATGACTTGAATTTCAAACCCTAGCTATAATCGTCCACCTATAGAAACTATAAACCTCCCCCAGCTCACCTCTTCACCCCTGCAATCACCACCGGAGATGTATTCCAACCCCACCTAACAAGGCGGAAGTTGATCTATTCCAGCAATTAGTAAACGAGTTAATTCACTAGTTGGAGCAAAACTCACAAGCACAGCTGGTGTCGAAGGCATATTCGGGTATATAATGTCCATCGCAGGTTTTATCCCAGTAACTGTTTTTCATAACCATTAACCACGACCAGTGTTCCCTTTAAGCTATAAAACTTACGTATTTTGGTTGACAGCTTGGCCGGTGAGATAGCAGATCAATTTGACGTTAACACCCGAATTGTAAATCCCGCGGGAAATGTCTGTGGTGTTGCCCGCATAGAAGGACACCCCCGACTGAGTTATGCAGTCTTTAGACCCTGCCGAAGAACTGGAGCCACCTCGAGAGCGTCCGGGGGCAGGGTTGGCATGGGCAGCTACAAGCAGAGGGACGAGGAGGATAGCAATAAAGCGCATATTGGTTGGTTGGTTGGTATGTAAGTAGGATTAGTTCGATTGAAGTAGAGTGAGACGATAGAGAGGAAGAGTTATTGGGCTAGTGAGGAGGCTTTATAGACGTTTCTGAAGTGCTGTAGATGAATTTTTGCATTATCGATGCATTACAGGGATCGTTCTAGACATCCAGATGCAGAGCCTTGTTGTACACAATCCGCCAGAAACTATTTTTGCTTCTGTTGAGATGCCCAATCCTAGCTTCCACACATTCAGAGATGTAATTCCACATAAAAAAACCATAGACAAAATGCCTTTTCGAAAAGTTCGATCATCAGTGGACCTCCAGTACTGCAGTGTTTCAACCCAACCACCGCTAGCCTCTTGGTATGACAGTTAGACATATCAGCCGACGTTTGCAGCTATTTGAGCAATTGCACTACCCCTGACATGATCGCGTCGTCAGCCGTTGCATCTGGAGAATCCAGGCGCCGGCCGGCTGCTCTATCTTCAGATATGCGAAAACAGACATCGTGGTCTGGATCAAGGAATGATATAAGTCATACGTCCCCCCATATGAACAAGCGATCTCCAATTTAGTCATAAATCTTGTATCATAAACGTTCTCGATGCCTAACTGGAAACACTGTCGACTAATTTGCTAGTATCCGATATCGAACTAGGTCTAGGATTTGGGAACCTCTTGGTCTCGCCAATATATGCTATACGAAGAAAAATATCTCGGTTGCTTGCGTTGTCCCGTTGGGTTTTAGCAGAAGGCACGCTACATCCCGTGCCGGCACAGAAAACCCTTAGGATATGTGTTACCAGTGTTACTGTAAATCAAGAAACAGTGAAAGAGTTTGATGTAATGACGGGCGTATCTCGTTACACCGACCATCCGTCTCTGATTCAGCTCGCCATAGCTCCTAATTTGACACCCCCGGCCTGATATTCTGCTCTACTATTTCCCAATTCAGTGCTTTGCACCCCATTAAGCGAATAACCAAACGTTGTGCTACACCGCCAGTTTTCCGAAATGCTAGAGATATGCAAGGGGCCTCCAGGTGTGATGCAGAGCTGGAAACGGTAGTAGACTTCATTGAGCGTGAAAACGGGAGGTGAGAGGATGGTTCCAACCTGCAGTCTCTACGGTCCCTGCAGTTGAAGGTGCACTAATTGTTATTGTATCCTGTCGTATGTACTATACCCGGTCAATCAAACGGAACAGTGACGGAGGAAGCCACATACTTCCGGTCCCGGAATACACCATCAAAGAAAACATAAAGAAAGTTTTCAATAATACAAGAAGATAAGAATTCAACTGTAAAATTCCTAATGCCAAGTGGTACGCACATGAAAGTGGCCACAGACTGTATTCGAGGAAAATCGGAATCAACCACATTTTACACCCTCCCACACCTTTTCTCGTTAACTAAAAATTTTTCTCAAATCTAAACTTCTCATCGTTAACCTGGAACCCATCCCTACACACGATGTAGAGCAGAAAGATTTATAACCAAAATTGTTTGGTATGAAGTTCCAGTCTTAACCTTGCCACTCTGTTGAAGCAGTCTGTAATCATCTTTGACTGTTTTCAGAGACAAAGTAAAGAAAGAGGGAAGCATGTCCGTGTTGATTATGAACGAGATGTGGGATGTATTGTAAAGAGCGGCAGTGTTTGTCAATTGTGTAATGCTTGACGGATCCGGGGCTTCTAGCGGCAATAATTCCAGGTAGTTCCTTAGAGCGTGCAGGTAAAAGGCGACCTGGCAATTTCGGATTGTTGTCCTACGGTATCAGTTGTCAAGACTGAGATGATATTTACTTGCTTGTCACCACCATTATAATCCTCCAATCTAAACCCATGAAACTAATCCTATATCTGACATGGCCTCAAACGTCGTCTTCTTCCCGTCGGCAGTGATTGTTATTCCCATTAAGATAAACCAGTTCCTGTACATTCGTTAGCGAAGGATGGAGAACTTAGCCAGTATATAATATGGCTCCAACGCACGCTGGAGATCTCGAGGACTAAATGGGTATACCCAAGTAATCTGGATGCGATAAACGCTAGGCTTGGTCGGGGATGCATGTTGAGCGATAAAATTTGGCGAATTACAGCCTCCGGTACTACCTGCCCAATCGATCATCCCTCACCAAACTCGCTACCGAACTATATCGTGACATTAAAGTATGCCGCGGTTCCGGGACATATCTTTAAAACCGTTCCGTGTGTTCGGGTCTAGAGGGTCCGATCAAACCGTAGTGTATCGTAATCCGGGGCATGCTGTAAATTTGTATTCGCTGGCGCACCAGCTGGTTCAAAGGAGGATAAAATATGAAAAAAGATGTTGCGAGTTGTTGGATGTGTTGACAAGGCAAAAGCCTCTCCAGTAATGCTTTCACTGAGCGGGAGCGCTAACCGAATGTGGTTGGAATATCATCAAAGAAACCGTTCAATGGAGCACGAGTTGCCACATGCTGTAACGAGAGCTGAACAAATGGCCGCCTAAGAATGACCGATTTTTATGCATAGGAGGACCAAATGACTAACTTGGGGATTAAAGAGAGCTAAGATAATACGCATGTGATACCGTATTTATTCACTTAAGAGATACATTCCAAATGAGGTTAGTGCAATTTAAATTACCAACTTAGGGAAATTTGGTAATTTTTCTACGGAAATTAAAAAGCGTACGAACTTAAAAACTAGTTTTTATGGCAAGTTATTAGCCAAATGAAGATTATTAAAACACGCCAGCCGAATAGCGGGTGAACCTCTTAAGTCAATAAATACGTTAACCCAAAGCAAGCGCGATAAGAACCTGACCAGGGGTGGTAAAAGTCCGTGCCGGGCGTCCGATAGCTTGCCAAAACGAGTCTGCGAATATCAGGGCTATAAATCATGTCCCAGATAGACCAGCCATTCATTGTTAAGATAAAATACCTACAGGTGCCTACAGTCTCCGGTGGGCGGCTAGAGTAGGAGTCATCGGGACATACTATTCTACTACTAGGCATGTTCCCTCCGGAGCAACTGAGCTGGATATCCAGAGAGCTGTGTGCAATCGACAGTCTGCAGTAAGCGCAGAAAACCCCAAGTCAGCCATCTCGGTACAACTCACATAGGCAAAAACGCCTGTGAAATACCCTTCGAGCTTCCAGAGATATCCGGACGGGCACCGCATCCACCCCCATAGGTGCCTAGTCATTTCGATAGCTACCCTAGAGGGTCCAGGTAAGCAAAAGATATGGCCTGGTCTGAACGGCATCGTGGTCACCCGTAGGACGAGCAGGCGGGCGGACTTTCCATCCCTAAAGCTGACAATGCAGATTCCAGAATCAGATCAGCTGCAACATCAGCAAGTGGAAGGCCCAATTAACAAGACAGCTCGAGGTCAGTACGCGATATTATGCCTAGATTTTTACTATGCGCACAGCCCATATGAATGATGATCAACCCTCTTGGTTAACGAAGCAAATTGTGAGATGTATGCCGGAAAGTATCATTGGTAACGTTTGTTGCTCTTTTCTCGGATGATCGTTGTATAGTACTGTCTCTCGGTGTGTAGTAGGTACATCATGTGGCCGGATGGAAGACTGGACGGGAAGCTTCAAATGCTCAACTTGCGTTTGCTGGCCATACTTCCACTACTATTCAGTCGGTTTAACACGACCAGCTTGGTAGAGTTTTAGGAGGCAGCGGAAGGAGATGCCGAGGTGGATCACTCAACCAGAGATCGAACCATCAATAGATTAACACCGGTACTTTATGCGTCGATTGGGATATCGAGAAATTTAAGCCTCGACTTCAGTATACCTATGCTTTAACAAAGAATATCCCATATGAATAACGCACTTGTAATAGTCTCCCAAAACAGCTCAAACATGCACTCAACACTCCTCAGATGTAGTGGCACTTCAGGTTCGTACCTGTATAGACTCCTCAAAGATTCATTCCGTAATTTAGAATCCGTCATCTGAAGAATATGTCGGAGTAAGCAAGAGACGGCGCTGTTCTGAAACCTCTCAGGCCCAAGTTAGATGAGTCCTCTCCGATATCAAAAGTAACCGGATCGTCTGAGAATGATTAGATTAGATTTCTCTTCATAAAAATAAAATAAGTCTGTACAACACTTCCCTACATGACCTTATTATACCCAAAACAGTTGGCTATTTAAGGCAACGTCTCGGATTATTGCCTGAAATAGGGTGTCCGGATACTTTTGATATCAGCAAGTAGACCTAGGTGAGGAGTCGAAATCAGGATGGAGGTAGTTATGGAGTTTGTATGATGTTGAGGGTGAACAGAAAAGCCTTAGTAAAGTAGGACGAATGCGAGGACATTTACACACAAGAGCTGGTGATCAATATTGCCTTGTTCAGTGGTCAAGAGACAGTTTGGAGGATGAAATGCAACGAAGTTGGTATAATGGAACGCTCACCCGAATTCACCACGACTTACTCAAATCTCAGAGACACTTTGCATAACATCAACTATTTAGCTAACAGCCCTTGAACTTTCTAAATCTGTTTTATTGAGGGCGTAACGTCAATTTTTATGGAGGTGTTGACAAGTTGACATCTGTAGGTTGACTGAAATGGGTTGGTATGTGACCTCATCCCGTTCTCATCCGTTTTCTAATTCTTAAGCAAGTCAATGATATTGGGAGCTTCCCTTGTCACTTTGAGAGCCTGCGATGATGTGAATTAACGGAACAGATTGCACAATACTCTCTCAACTAGAGTAGCACCCTTTAAAACCTCTCTAAAAAAATACCAGAAACAAAACAAGCCCCTCTGAAAACACCCTAGTCTCTAAAGTCTTAAGTAACCGTTAGTATGCTTCACCAAAGGGGGAGCTTCAAATCATAAACACACCATCTCTTCAAATTTTGTGGAGCCCACTTCGAATCATTGAGCCCTTGCGAAAGATACCATTCCATACTTCCCTACTCAGACACTTTAAGTTAGCTTGGTTCAGTTCAACAACCAGAGAACAATACCTTCTCAGGAGTCTTCTCAGGAACTTGTTCGGGCGCCGATCCATGCAGCGAAGCCGGTTTACTTTGCAGCGGCTGTTCAGGCGCACGACTTGGCCAATTAGAAGCAAAGATCGTATTCATCGATGCTTGAGGCCACTTTGTCGACTCCCTAGGAACTTGCTCGGGAGCGATCGTGCAAGGCGGATCTTGCAGCTGTTCGGGAACAGGATCGGCCCATCGTGAAGCATTGATCGACAGTGCAGGAGGATCCGACGCCATTGTCTGTGCGGTCGTACGAAAGGAAACCGTCATACTTTGTGGCTGTTCGGGAGCAGGACTTGGCCAAGTCGAAGTAAAGACCGAATTCATGGCTGCTTGAGACCATCCCGTAGACTTCTTTGGTACATTCTCGGGAGGCTGGCTTTGCGACTGCTCGGGGGCTTTCGACGACATTGTAGTCCAATGCGAGGATTGAATCGGATCCAAAAACGATCTGGGTGTTTTCTCGCACGAGGTGGTGACCGTTTGAGCGTTGTCTTGTGCGGCAGTATTCATACTCGCATAACGAGGAGGGTCGTTAATCGGAGTAGGATCGGCCCAACGTGAGGCCTGAAGGCTGCCTAGAGACAACTCGGAAAGATGCTGGTCGAGAGAAGATGACATGTTGACTTGAGAGTGGTTGGACATATGGTATGGAGGAGAGATGGTTCAAAACTAGTAGGAGGAAGGGAGGGGTCTATGTATGCACGATTCGGCCGACGTTCTGTTGGCTACTAGCTTCAATGATGGATGGGGATGGAAACCTTGCACGAGAATAGCATTGAGGCAATGAGATATGGGCCGTACTAAAATGTGCGGAGTGATGGAAACAGTATAGTATGTCCAAATTCAGACAAATCTGTTTGCATAACGACTCGATACTACTTGAAAAAGTGGGGTGTTTTTTTGACTGACTATCTCGTTTATCCTATGGAATGGTTGTCAAATTGTTTGAAAATCATTTGGAAAAGTTGAGGAACGGTTGGGGAACGGTTTCTTGATGGTTAGTAACTTCAAACTGCTGCAATCCGCTTTATAAAATACCCCATTTTTTCATGTAGTAGTCGCTCCCCGAAAGTATGAGTCGACAGCATCCTACAATAATGTTTGCCAACTCGAATTAGTTCTCTGTGCCATAAGGGGCGTTGAAGGACATACCAATTTAGTTCCTATCAGTCGACACAGCGGATACATCTTCCTCTCCCCTCCTATCTCCCGTCCCATCATCTGTCCCATCCCCCACCGTGTCTCCGTCATCGTCATCAAGAACTTCAACCCCCACTGGCCCCTCCACACCCTCCAAGTCCGTACAACTAACCATATGCCACCCACCCTCTTCCAACACTAGCTCCTCCAGCATGGTAATCAACCTATTGTAGCGTTCCTCTTGGTCGGACTGGATAGTCCTGTTGATCCCCATAGCTGTGACCTTTTTCTGGACAGCGAGGAAGGCTTGTTCGGTGCTTTCTTCCAGCTCTTTTAGCAGCTCTAGCTGGGCGTGGATTATGTTGAGGTGTTGCTGAGATGAGGACATGGTGTTGCTAGTGCTTCTCGTATAATGACCAAGTATTGAGAATGTGATGTTCGTGAGGTGTATGGTATTCTAGAGTTGTGATAAAGTGAAAGACAGAGTAGCCAAGCAGTTTGTACGATCGCTACTATAAGTACATTGTCAGCATGGCATATTTAGCCCTAGATCCAAAAAAAAATGGAAAGGCACACACACTAGAGTCCCAGATTCTAAATACTGTTTCCCACAAGGGATGCACATCTCTCGTGTCTAGATCTATTGTAAGTACACATCTTGCTTTGCGTCACGATCCCAGATATAAAATGCAAGTAACCAGTCACCAAAGTGCAGGTGGCATTATTATCTACATCTCCCGCCTAGCAATGGAAATACAACTTTGGTGTTCTGAATCTCGAGTACTTCCAACCTACTAAAGAAGATGCGCATGGTCGGGTAAACATCTGCTGCCGCAAAAATTGCCCGAGGCTGTAAAGTTTTCAATGGGTACTGAAACGCTAGTAGACCAAATGAAGAAGCTCCACAGTCCTACCGCATGCCAACTCTATCATTGGAGGCTTGAGCTTACCCCGTAGCTTCAAAGTAAATTCCATCCTCACACAATACGCAGCTCATCAACTATTTGAAGCCTGGACGACTGAAATTTCAGGCATCCTATACTGCATCTTTATTCCAGTACGGAGATTATCGCCAGTGATTTTAACCAAACTTCCATACAGAAGCCACCCGTATCTCCCAATTCTCCAAGTAGCCATACCCTCATCTTCTTTTCTCCTTCGTTTCCTTCTCCTTCTTCTCCCTCTTCTCCTTCTTTTCCTTCTTTTCCTTCTTCTCCCTCTTCTCCCTCTTCTCTTTCTCCTCTTTCGTTCCCTGCTTCATCTCCTTTTCAACATCCTTAACCTCAACCGTAACCTTCAAGCAACTCGTCCATGTCTTTCCATTCACCTTTCTCGACTCACGATGGCACTCGTACGCAGAAGATGAGCTCGAAAACCTGACACCCTTCCCACCCTGCTTCTTATCATGATCGTGATGCTTAGTTTCAACATATCCCACAAACGCCTCGGTATCCGCATGCCGTGGTTTGTCTCCCGGTGGAGCGTTGTCGGCATAACTTTGCCCATGAATGTATTCAACCCCTGAGCGGGTACTCAGACGGCCAGAGCGCACTGGGCTGCGCATGGGGGCGTGAGACGCTGGAGTGTGGGGCGACGACTTCGTGAAGCAAGTACAGACGGCGTCAAAGTACTGGTATCCTGGAGGTGAGGGATCAGAGCTGGGGATGTAATCGGGGAGGCAGGTAGGATCGACGGTTGAAGGCATTTTGTAGCTGGTATTTGGTTGCTAGGAACGGGAGAAGCTAATTGGATTGTTGCTAGGTGATGGTTGTAGAGCGCAAGGTCGATCGGGTGTGGGAGAGGAGATGCTTTTGTATTGATCATGCTGAAAGACATTGTGGGTCTAACTCTAGTGGGGTTGAGACTCGAGAGAATATATGGAGTGAAGTTGTTCTTTCAGGTGTAGTTCTTTCATAATGTGAATGTTGGGCAGTTGTCATGGGGCGTATGACAATCAATCACATTTCTCACTCGACTTTGGCCGTTCCGAGGACAAAGATCTCAGCTTGCCTTCACTCATTGTAGTTATGAGGGCAGTAGGACAAGGCGTGATTGAGTACAATGAGCGTTCAACGCAATCGACATTTCGAGTGTAAGAAAAGGCATCAAGAACAAACCATAGCAACTATCAGCTTCACTATCCGCCCTCAAATAACCTTCATTGCCCAAGCTTTCATCACCCAAGCTTTCATCAACAGGTATATCCTCCAAGCAGTAAAAACAACAATAGTAGCAATCATCCACTTCCATATCCTCTCACTAAACGACTAATGTCAACTATAAGCATTAGCAAAACCGTCTACCGTTTCTCCTGGAATCTCCAAAACCATAATCAATCTCCATATCAACTTTGTCAAACGCAGCTTCAAGCAATTAGTAAAGGTAGCAGCCCTCACTCCTCCTTCCCCTCAAACTCCTCAATCAAATACGCCCAATACCCCCCCTCTTCCAAATCATTACGCAAGAAAGCCTCAGGTTCCCAAGTAGCCTTCTTGTACCCCTCCCATTTCACGCACCACTGCGTGACCCCATCCTTCTCGCGCCGGGCTAGAAGACGTTCTACATCCCATTTTTGATCCGTAGTGTTCATCTCCGGCTGTTTGCAAGTAGAGGAGGCAACGACGTTTTTAGCCCCAGTTGCATTCGACTTCGTAGTATCGTCGTTGGGGAGTTTCTTTCCGGCATCAGGTACAGCAATCTTGAGATTCCGAGACTTCTTCTGTAGTGTGGGACGGCGGGGTAAGGATGTGGAGGTGATAGCTGAGAACGAGGGGATAGGTTTGTTGGGGCGAGGCATCGTAGTTCAAATCGCGGCAAATAGGCCTTTTAAGTTTGGAAATTTAGCAAATGAGGGCGGTGTTAATGAAGGTGTGATGGTGCGGGTGGGGTGAATAAAGACTCGGAGGTGATGCATTGGACAACACAAAGTGCAACCGGTTTGCATGGCAATCACATGCACAATCTGGCAGTCTCACCCATCTTCTATTTTCGTTCCAGCAGCATCTGATTCATTTACTCTTATCGTCGACAATCACCGCCTCTTCACCACAGCATCTTTTGTGTGCCCTCAGCAGTGTCCCCAACCGGCCGGGCTGACCTACAGTCACCTGCAGGTTTACCTACAGTCTAGGCCGGGCATCGGTTGACAGAAAGCCGGCCGGCCAGGCATGGAATACGAAATGACTGCGGGCATGCAC
>Ga0307514_10001414_pt1 | contig 29620 bp, 31 predicted proteins | sample 16_EM_MG_FD_203088 | JGI IMG/M metagenome (GOLD analysis project Ga0307514, IMG submission 203088) | Populus trichocarpa ectomycorrhiza microbial communities from riparian zone in the Pacific Northwest, United States - 16_EM | ecosystem: Host-associated > Plants > Roots > Unclassified | place... | reverse complement strand
TCTCCTCTTCCACTCTTGCCTCAGCCCCCCTTCCGTAATCATCTTCTGCATCCCCTCATCCTCGTCCCCTAGCTCCACCCCTGCCTTGGCCATCTGGTCAGCCTTTTCATTGCCACGGGTTCCGACGTATGCCTTCACCCAAGCCAATCTGACTGCGTCATGTCCCACATTTTCCTGCCTCTTCCGAATCTCTTCCACTACTTCCTTCAACTCTCCTGTCCGAGCCCTGCCAATTCTCCCTGCCTTTCATATGGCTGCGATTGCCGCTTGGGAGTCCGAAAGGAGTAGGATCTTGTGGTCTTCCGGTGCCATCTGGATTCCCTCCTGCATCCCTGCTATCTCACCATCCCATACCATTGCTAATTTCCCCATCCCCTCTTTTGATCCTGCCAACCCCTCGACATGCCACCCACTCCCTACTCTTCCCTCCTCACTCATGCTACTATTCGTAAAAACTCCGATTGACTCTTCCCTGGCTTCACTAATCACCAGTTCCCATTTATCGGCTTTTAAGTCCTTGTTTGCTTGGAGCTTCACTTCTGGTATTTCTCCCTTTTCTATCCTCCCTCCTATGCTCAATCCTTCATCCCCGTCTCCTACTTCCGCAGCTTTGTTTAGGATGCAGGATATAACCGAAATAAACCCATCACTCTCAGCTTCCTGCCATTGCTCACCGCAGTCTTTCCATGACCTACCCCCTTCCCAATTCGTTCCTTCTTCCACTTCTGCTGGATATACTGGCAGCCCAGGTCCTGACCAGAGGTCCCCGAGTGTTGTAGCATCTCGCATCATTTTTCCTAGCAACCGAGCTTGTGCTGCATCCAAAGCCATCCTTGGGCTCTCCACTCCCGCGATTTCCCTGAACAGCTCTTTGCGAGCCCCTTTAACTGAACTTACGCATTTAGTAAGAACCTGGTATTGTAGATCAACCATTTTCTACTCCCATCTCTTCTGACCTCTCCATCCCAGCTCACTTCCCCACATCGCCACTGCCCTAATCATCCCCGTGTATATTGACCGCCAGCTAGTGGCACTGATTCTCCAGTTGGAGGTGCCTATCTCGTTCAGCTGGCCTAGCATTGCTTGAGCCTTATCGATCCTTGACTGTCAATGCTTGTCAAACGACAGGCTCTCATCCATGATGATCCCGATCCATTCGACTTACTTCACATCTGTGCTTCTCTTCCTCTTCTTCGTTTGGAGGACTAGCCTTTCATGTTTGGAGTCCTCTAGTGGTAGATGGTTCTCCTCAGCTATCCTGTTGACCTCCACATTCGCCTCCTCCAACATTGCCCCCATGTTACACCTCTTTGCCATGTCTGGCTCCCAGATATAAATGCCTCCTTACAGATTATCGACGTAAGAGGGCATCTCGACCTCCGCTCTCTTTTCTCCGAACTTCACCTCCAAGGCAGTCTCCATTTTGGTTATAATTGGAGCGATCCAGATCAAAAATAGAACTGATGAGACTGGTGATCCTTGAGGTGCCCCAATATTCGTCCTTCCTCTTCCTCGTACCCTTCCATCCCACTCTATCTCAAATTCCCTTGCCCTAAAAAATTCCCTGCACCAGGGTATCCATCTCCTCCCCTCCTTGCTCTTCTCTAATTCTCTTATCACATCCTCTTCCCGTACATTTTGAAACCCCCCCTTTACATCCCACAACCCCCATCCTACTGCTCCTCCCCTTGCCATGCACCTTTGTGCTTTTGTCACCATCCGTAGTGCTGCTTCTGTTACCAACCTTTCTTTGACCGATCCGAACTGATGCTTGTGTAGTAGTCCTGACTCTTGAAGTCTGTTTGCGACTACTTTTTCTCCCAATTTGCCAATGCAGTTGATTAGGTTAATCGGTCGCTATCCTTTAGTCTTGTTGTGATCCTTTTCTGGTTTGGGGATCATCATAACTTTTGAATTTTGCCACTACTTCAGGATCCTTCCTCTTGCCAAATTCCCCACTACTTCCCTCATCAATTCATCCCCTAGCTTCATTCCCATTACCATCTTGATCAACCTATATCTAATTCCATCTGGTCCTAGTGCAGACGAGTTGCTGGTCCTAGATAAGGCTTTCCTCACCTCCTCCTCTAATTGCCCTTGTCCATCGGTGGACTCTCTTTCTTCTTCCTTTCTTTCTGCCTCTTCTACTCCCCTTCCATCTTCTCTCCAACCGAAATGGTCCTTTACCAACTCCGTCACCTTCTCTTCATCTGTTCCCAGCTCTATCTCCCCCACATCGACGAGCTTTTTCATTGTTCCCTTGAGATGCCAGGGATCTTTTGCCCACTTCACGATTTCCCAGGGGTCCTTCTCGCCATGTTCCTCGCAGAACTTCTGCCAGCACTCTTTCGTTTTCTCTCTTACCAGTGCTCTCATCTTTTCTTTTTCTGCCTGCCACCTGATCCTTCTTTCTCTCTGCGTCATCCCATCCCCTAGCTTTTCTCATCTTGCTTTCCGAGTCGTCTTGAGTTGCTCAGTTAGCTCCTCATCCCACTACCTCTTACTTCTCTCCATGATCACCATAGCTTTTAGGTGTCTATCTCGTAACGATTTGAGTTTTTCGTAGGCTGTTGTTCCTTCCAGTCTTTAGTACCACCCGTCATCCTCTTTCTCGTGATCCTCTTCTGCTCCTGCTACTTCAACTGCCAGTTTGTCCCAATCAATCCTCATCCTCTCCTCTCTCACCCCTTCCCCTACTCGATCCCAATCAATTTCTGCCGTAATCGCCCAATGGTTTGAGAGCAGGTTGTGTCTCTTGATCCGTCCCATTCCGTTGGCCCCTTACTGATAAAGAAATCAATCCGGCTTGCCTCCGTTCTCTCCTCTCTCGTCCTCTCTCACGTTGGTCCATCTTCCTCTTTACCTAACTCCCATCCCTTCTCGATCATCCACTCTTCCATCCTCTTTCCTCTTCCATCCGCTTGTTCACAAAGGGGGTCCTATCCTAGAATATATGCATTTCAGTCCCCCACCATGCCATTATACCTCTTGAAGCTCTCCAACCATCTTTCCCAATCTGCCATCCTTAACTTTCTATCCTTGTATACTCCCCCAAGTTTCTTTCCCCAAACATTAACCATTACCACATTCTTCTCGTCTCTTATCATCTCCACCTTCCCATCTAATCTCTTTCTCCAATAAACTGCTACACACTTCCTCTTCTTGACCTCAGACCCTAGTGTGAATGCCCCATGTGTTTGAGTCCCATTTCCTTTCCTCTTTTCCACACATATCTCCCCAACAAACAAAATATCTATCTCCTTTCCGAACGCTCATTCCAGTAGCGCATGCGTATTTGTAGACGAATTGCATATGTTTTGGTATCCTACTCGAAGAACTTTACCAACGATAGGGGCCGTCAGCTCCCGTTCCCATCTCCATTTCTACCTCATCTGCCCAACTTCCCACCCTTGTCTTCTTGTCTGTAAGGGTGTGTGGAGTAGGTTCCCAACTATATTCTGTGCCTCCGCTTGCCTGAGTTCCTGGCTTTTCTGTTTCCTTTGTGCTGGTCCCAGTGTCGGGGTTTCATTCTCCTCTACCTCCGTGATCCTTCTCTTGCCTTTCACTAACTCAAATCCCTCCTCATCAACTATCTTGTCTGCCTTCCCCTTTTCTTTCCCACTCTTAACCCCGTCGATCCTCTTCGCTGCTTTTCTGGACACGGATGAGCATACATCTTTGGTATGTCCATATCCTTGGCAGTTGAAGCACTGTACTACACTCTTCCCTCTCCACACTCCTGCACCACCTATGTTTCCACTCAGTGCTCTCCAGTTGTTGTTCCAAGGAGCTTGTGGTCTTAGGCCCCTGTTGTATGTTGGTGGCCTCGCTGGTATGCTTTCCTTCTCCCCTGTTATTACTTCTGCTCTCCTCTTGTGTCCATTCCACATCACACCCTTGAACACTGCTTTGTTTGCTTCCTCGATATTCGAAACTGAGAATTCGAGCCCAGTTGTTCGTGGTCTTCCCCAAATCTCCGGCAACCTTCCTTCGAAAGAAATCCCCCCATTTGTCTTCTGCAACTCTTCCCTCATCTGCAACCTCCCCATTTCTGGTAGGACTGGTGCCATTGGCAATCTGACCTTGATTCTTTCGCTTGCGTCCAAGAAGATCCACATGGCCAACTCATTTGTCTACCCATCTGCCTTCAACCCTTCCAGTAACTTCTGTACCACCGCCTTGTCTGTCACATCCTCAGGTACCTTCCCAATCTCGAAGACTGACTCCTCTTTTCTTTCCCTTCCCGGCGCTACTAGCAAGGTCTACATTCCCCTGCCCTCTGTCACTGCCACTTCCTTCCATAGGTCGACGATCTTCGACGTTGTCTTGGTAACCCTCCTTCTGATTTTGATGTTCACCGGCTTTTGGTGAATAATGTTCACTTTCACTGTCTTTGTCCTTTTGGCTCCTACTGCCCATTGCCCTTTTCCTCCACTCACCTCCTTCTCAACCTTCTGTTGGCTCTCGATTTTGTTGATCTGAGCCTGTACCTTCTTCTGCTTCTCGACATTGGTTTTCATCTCCTTCGGGGTTTCCGATTGTTTTCCCTTCTCAAAGATTTCTTGTTGTTTTCTTCGGAGATCTTCAAGTACTGCCAGCCTCCCTGCCTCTTCTCTTGCCGTCTTCTCTGCTGCCTCCTTGATCCTCTTGCTCGCCTCTTCTTTTGCCTTCTTATCTGCCTTCTGCCTGTTCGCCAATGTATCGAACCTCTTCTACTGCTTCTTTTTATGCTCTTCTTCCATCTTCCCCTTGTGGCTCTCCTTCCTCAGCTTCTCTGCTTTTTTCCCATCCTTCACATTGTCCACATTGACCGCGCATGCGATCTTTGCTACTGTTCCAGACAATTCCTTGACCATCCTTATGATCCATTCTTGCTTCGTCTCATTCCGGATGTTCTTTGCCTTCAGATACCAGAGTTCCGCCTTCTCGATCCTGTTGGCTGCCGCGATTTGTTCAGTCTCCTCATACTGCCTCCTGATGACTCTCCATCCTCCCCGAATTTGGTGACTTTCTGTGTCATGGTAACATCCCCTCTCAATAACTTCTCCAGCGTTAACCAGAATCATCCTGGCATCATTTCTCCTGCCTCTCCACATCGTATTCCTCTCTTTCTTTGGTACCTCCTCCAGCTTGTCTAACCTATCCCCCATGACCTCGATCTTAATGATCAGCCCCTCTAGACTCCTCCTATCCCTGACTCTTCTCTTTATGTCTCCCTCCTCGCTTCCTTCCTCATCTTCTTCCTCTTCTCCATCATTGTCCCTTTCCATCTCTGTTTCTCCCTCTTCCTGTCCCTTTTCTTCTTGGGTCTCGTGTGCCTACTTAGACTCACTGATTCCTTGAGCTTCTTTCTAGCTCTCCTCCATCGCTGTATCTTCAGTTTCTTGGACCTCCACATACTTGATTGTGCCTTACGTGCTTTCCTTAGCCCATGGCTTACTCTCCTCTTGTCTCGGTGTTCCCACCCCAAAGAGGTTCTTGACCTCTGGCACTACCGGTGTATCTTTGTAAGTCCCCAACTCTGCTTCCAATTACGATAGTCGGAACCCTGTCTCCTTTCTCTTGCCTTTCCCCTTCTTGTTCAAAATCGCCTCTTTCTCCTCCTCACTAGAGTCCTCCATTTCTAGGTCTTCGTCTATCTTTCCTAACCTCCGCTGCACCTCCTCCCTGTCAAACTTCTTTCTCCATGCCTTTCTTGCCTCTTTCTTCTCGTCAGTGCTCTTTGGAGTTGAGAACATTAACGTAACAACCCCCATCTCTTCTCCTCTAGTTGCACCCTCTGGGATTGGGGTGCTGATCTTGATCGTCTCGAAGATTTGGTCGTCTACCTCCTGTTAGCTGTATTTGACCTCCCTGTCTTTGATGATTTCACCTTCCGCTTCGTCCTGAATGAGCCATGAGTTTGAGTCGCTCAGAATCTCGATCGCTCTTTCTGCAGTGGATAGATCGATCACTCTCAAGATTTCCATATCGTCATGAGATTCCCTCTCCCTGAGGGTGATACTCTCAATCATGGACCTTCCTTTTTCCTCATCATTCTACTCCAGCTCTTCCCTGACAATTCTCCCCTCTGCCTCGTTCAGCACCTCTTCTCCTCTCAATTTCCTAAATCTTCCGACAGAATCCCAGTTTGTAACATCCTCCAGCTGGTACTGCCTCACCCTCCCCTTAATTTCTCTTAAAACCCAGACTCCCGGGCATCGCCAGTCCTTGACTGGTCTGAACAAGACCCCCTTTGAGGGTCCCAGTGCCATTGTGCTTCCCACAAATTAATCGGACTCAGCTGTAATAAATTATGTGAGTGAGAATTAATTTGATTGGTGGTTGCATTGGCAAATGAAATCGATGTGGCTGTGTAAGAGCCACGTAGAAACTCGTAGAACCGTACGGAAAGGTGTGGGTGACCGTAAGCCAATGAAAAATCGGGTCAGGCCACGTCAGAGTTTTGCGTAGGCAATCGCCCACTTTTCGAGCGAAAAGTTGTAAAAACTTACCTCCGATGGCGTTGCTTGAGTTCGAGAGTTTTTGTAAAATAAATCAGATATTCTTGCTCGTGAGTTCGCAAGGAATAAGATAGCGTTTTTCGCAATATTCACAAGTGTCTGGGTGTCAAGTTGTCCAAGTGGGCTCGTCCTTCAAAGTTGTTGTCGCGTGGTGGGCTTGCATGGCGAGATGTTATAGTGAAATTATGCTCCTGGGCTCGCGCAGCCTTCCAGTGGGTGGTGCATGTGCATTACGTGCAAGTCGAGATTTTAGATACTCTCAATATTTGAACTGCAGTAGTGGATAATGCACTTTAGCAGATAATTCAAAAATGTCAAGATTGTCTTGTCACTGTTTCAAACGAGGAAGGATTTGGGACTGGGAGCCTCTGAGATGGGAGAGAATAGAGGGATTTTAATATCCTTGTTACGTGTTTATGCGAGTTGTTATGCGCGACAAGGTTGTCCTGCTCTGTGAACTTAGACTAGTACTTTCCAGTTATAACTCGGTTTTACAGTGACGTTGAGCTAAGGTCAATCTTGAATCATCATACAACAGCCTGGTATGATATTGTTGGTATAAATAATCAATCAAGCGATTGATGATAATGGAAATTGCGCTTCATGAATAGCCAAATATCTAGCCGGAGATTAGTTAACTGGATAGAATACAGCAGAAAATAAAATGTAGCAGTAACCTGTATCATATCTTTCAGCCAGGGCCATGCTAGTCGATATAACATCATACAAAGGGCTGTCTCTGAAGTTACTGCATATGTTAAACCCTCAATATACAATGGCTGATCTGGAGGTCCTATGTTGAAGTGAACAATGAGTTGTTGTATCTCAGCCTTTGTAAATCGTAAATATTCGCGGCACTCTACATCTCCCCATAAGGCTAATGACCATGCCCTATTCAGATAGGGTATTGGTGCACGATAGCGAGTACTGACAAACTTCCGGCTTAGTACAACCACTATGCCAGTAAGTGCCATTATTATTGTGAGAAGGAGAAGCTGCTGTTGTTGCTGCAGGTTATTCATCATTGGCGAAAACGAAGACAAAGTGACAGAAGTAAGTACTTGAAGTGGGGAGTTTGTATGAGAAGTACAAGTAGGATTGCTATTATTCAGTACCATCGCTGAATATATTATTTTATCGTTGGTGGAGATAATCATGTTTATAGCATAATAAAACAGGATTTCCAGATATGACGTTCATGTTCAGTAGTCCTCGATTTCCAGATACAGTAATTGCTGAGAGCACTCTATACCCTTTACGTTAATAACATCAGTCTTTTAGCGTCGTGGTTAATAACAACGTAAAAACGCCACGGGGTTAGTAGCGTGTGATAACTCTGCATTAGTGTGACCGGGGGTGGTCGAAATCTATACCTTCTCAAGTTCGGTTCTCACGTATATAACCACGTAACAGGGATGTTAAAATCCCTCAATACATGAAATGGACTTCTGTACACATAAACGTACTTTCACACGTGCACATGTATACGTACCTACAAAAATCACATGGTTGGATCGGTGGTTAATTCTTACTGCGTTTTTGCACTCGAATCACCAGAGCTACCTAGTTATCGTAGCATAATCAGAGGCCTACATAAAAAAAAAAGCCCATCGGCACAGCCAATGGAACAGTATGCAAATCCTGAAATGCCCAATCGAGATGCAGCCCCCACTGCTAACTACTGCCATCACTGCCATCACTGCTGCCTCTGCCAGGACTACCTATTTTTCTTCTCGTCTATAACCTTAAATCCCATAGCCTCCCGGCACTAACCTCATCGCAAAGGCGAAACATTCCAACTAGATCTAGACGGGACATAATTAGTGCAACGGGCCTCGAGTGGGTGATTTTTTGAGTACACACCATGCCAAATATTAAAAATCTTCGCGTGGGACCGCCGTTGCATGTACAAGCTTCCCCACATGCGTACCCTCAAGTCCTTCCCCTTTCCTCCGCAACTCCGCCAGTTTTCGGATAAATTCTATCGGGCTTCTGACAAATGGTTTCATATGCCCACTATTCAACTGCTGCCTTACATACTCATCGCAATTCTCCACACCCCAAGAACCAGCCAACCACCCATCAGTCTGCACCGCCGGCGGAATCTGGGCACCCGGAGTAGCCCCCCCGGAACAGAATATGCCCAAAAACTTACATGCACGCTGATAGGACTCATAGTTTGAAAAGAATAGCTGCCCAGAGAATATATTCAATTGTGTCAACACATGATCCTTCCCATTGAAGGTCCATCCTCGAGGTACCGGAGGGATGGAATAGCCGAGATCGTCGAAACAGAATGTGTTGGATTGCACCTTGGCGGAGTAAATGTGGAGCCGCACACAAGTAGAGCGACGGATTTGAGGCAAGAAGTGCTGGGCTTCGTATGGGCTGATAATTAACAATGTGGGCTGGGTAGTACTCGAGACAACCCAGGTAACACGCCGAAGGAAGTCGTCACCCTGGGAGTTAGGGACTGAATTCAGTTTGACTGTATTGGTGAAATCGGCTGTGGCATAAAGATCCGAGCACCATGGATCATGTTCTACCAATTGGTAAAATGATACTCTGGAGAGGGATTGCATGACGGGAAGGAAACTCTGCCTGATGTCGGCGTCAAGTCTCCCATTAGCGATATATCGAGATAGCTGAGGACAAATACGATGTTCCAGCGGTTCCGCACGGGGTGGCAACTCCACTTGAATCTCTTGTTCTACCTCCCTCTCTTGTTCTTCGGTAATCGAAACCTCACCCTCTCTCATGTTTATAACACCAAACTCGACACACTTATCTCGAATGGCATTCAGCTGTGGGTATCTATCTTGAAGGCCAGGGTTACTCAGAGCTGCCGCCGTCAGTGAAGCAAGAGAAGTTTCTTCAGCTTTAACACCATATAGCTCCTCCAGGGTCCTAGCTTCCCGCTCTAGCCACGCACTTGTGAAATCCGCATCGCTTATACGATCTGTCGTATATGCCACCCAGGCGCCGTGGCGCCTCTGGTGCAGTAACCCTTGGGTGGCCCACAATGGGATGCCACGTTGGGTGTGCACACACGTTTCATTCATCACCCATTTGATAACATCAGTGGTCGAGAATGTAGCAGGGGCGCTGGTTGTATCGGTGTTCGCGGAAACCCTGGAAATCTTTGCGTGGACTTCAGGTGGTGCGATGAACATGACTGATTGACCGTGGCCTAGTTTGCGCATTCTCATACAGGCTGTGGGATGTGGTTAGTGCGGAACTCGTACATCCCATTGCAAAATCCCGAATAGAAATGGCTTCACCGTACCTTGAACAAGTCTATCCTTTGTCAATCGGGGTCCCAAAATAACTGCGGCCCTGCTGTGCGATGGAAGTTTGAGATCGGTTCCCCTAGTATGTGCCTCATCCAAATAAACCAAACAAGGATCCATATTCCTTGCATAAGCAGAAATCATGAGTGGCTCTATCGTCCCATCTCGACTGAGTGCAGTGAGTTCATCATCGTCGTTGAAATACACCGCAGCTTCCCAGGTTGTCGGGCTTCGTTCTAACCAGGCTTCAGCAACCTGCAGGTTATTCATCTCTAATACTTGTGCCCCAACGTCGAGTATTACCTGCACTGGGGGATCAACAGCTATTAGCAGGTCAAGGAGTTCATCAACCGTGAGACGCTCATTGTCGTTTCCAGCGGCAAGTTGGTAACGGTTATTCTCTGGTTGAAGAAGATACTGCAATACCTTTGCATTTGTATGCAAATGCCCCGCCGAATCAACTTGCTCTATGGGCAACGGTAAGAGATATCTGTTGTCATTAGTGCCACTAAATCCTGTAGTAGGGCATCCTTTTTCTTCTGCAAGATCCCACCCTGTTGTTGTTAACTTGTTGGGAAATTCTCTACAGACCCGTGGAAAGACTGTGGTAGCTAGGTAGAAGTCCACAACACCCTTGTTATATCGCAGTTTGGGGAATGTATGTTGATTCCATTGCTCAGGATCCTGTGTGTTGATTCCACTAAGATCATGGATATCTTGTGGAAGCTGGGTTCTATACTTTACCGTCCAGTCGTTGAATATCTGCGCCGAGTTAGCTAATCGGTGAAGCTTTTTGAAGCATTGCTGTAATTGAGCCTCTGAAAGTCCATGGTAGTAGTATGCCAGGCATGTGAGGGCAATTGCAACATCGGGGTGCCCAAACTCTGCTCGGGGTGCAGGGCAATCCTTTGCCCGGTATGGAACGGCAAGCATGGTTCGCCGCGGGTCCAGACCATAGTCTACCCGGTACCTCTTGTCTTGCAGGACATATTTGATGATTCCATGGGTGAGTAGGCCACGCAGTAATAACAGAGGGAGTGGTATGACAGCTTGCTGCCCATAGCAGTGACGCAGCTTTTCTACGTCTTGCTCGCTTAACTGTTCCTTGGTGACAAACTCAAATGCTTTTTGTCGTAGATCAGTGTTGTAGTAACTTGTTGGTAGGGCTTTCAAAGTACCCTTGTTGATTACCTCATCGGCGAGGTCAGCTAATAGTTTCCTACCCGGTGCAAGTTGGAGTAGCCTTGTGAGCGGGAACGATCCAGGGGCTTCATGTCGGTCGAGTAATTCCACTTCCTTGGGGTACTGTTGTTTGAGCATGTAGACATGCTTCAGGACCAAGTCAAAGATTTCCTGGATTGTGGTCCATCTCTCGGTATGGAGGTCAGGTAGTTGTTGGTTTCCCAGTGTATAAATGATCTGATACTTGACATCTAGAATCTCATCACTTTCATCTAGGATATCCCTGGAGTAAGTATCTAACCATCTCTGTGACTCCAAAAGTTGCTTGTAGGTCCCCTTGGATAAGCACTCTATCCCTATCAACTTGAAGGAGAGGAGGTGATCAGGCTGCATTAGAAGAATTCCGCCATTAGCCATACATTCTTTGTACAGTTGCATGATAGTTCCTATGCTGGTATCGTCTAGGCTGACGTCGCGTGAGAAAGGTATGTAGTATATCCGCCGGTTCAGGAGACCTCCCAGTTTTTGCCCTAGCAGGTGAAACATCTGGCTACACAAAGACTTTAGCACAATAACCCTAACTAACCTCGTTCTATCAGACAGTGCTGCTGCTACAATTGGAACGATAACAGACGATTTCCCTTCGCCCATGTTGAGTTGCATAACACTATTCTTGCCAGAGCGCGGTGTCAACATTTCCTCTGCTATTTGGTCCTGCACGGGACGGATCAGGAGGTTATTTTCAATCTCAAACAACAACCACTCTGGGTATCTATCCGCGCTCCAACCAACACCACCTTTATTTGCTACCTCTCGAGAAAATTCGATAGCATTGCCAGTTCGCGCATAGTAGCACAGACGTGTAGCCTTCTGAAGTTTGGTAATTAGTTCTCCGAACGTGATGAAAAGTGCCTTCCATCCCAAGTAGAATGTAGAATGCTCTGGTCTGTGTACATCCGAATTTTGAACTGCCTGAGTAAGCTGGCGCAAAAGGGTGCGGACGGTAACTCTAGGCCACAATCCCGCTACCTCCAACAAACTATCTGTAGTCCCCTCCGCGGGTGAAAGGGCCATTCGAATCGTGTTGAGGATAGCGTCAACCTGCCGTGCGCATAGTCGTTCGTTGTCCTCTAACAGCTCCTCGCGTGGGAACTTATAGACGGGGATACCAACTTCATGCGTTTGGAGGGCCTTGAAGCTCTTCCATAGGCCTTGAATATAACGACTTCCGAAGCTGGCCATGGCCGTGTTGTCCTCCGCTGGGTTGAATGACATCAGGAGCTTGTGAAGAATCTCTGAAGCTGCCGCTGCGCCTGGTTGTGATTGAGTTGGACCTCTGGGCATCCTCAAGTTATGCTCCACGATTCCCGAGTCTATATCAGACGGATCAATCCCACTCAAGAGAGTTTCCATCCCGATTGATTTATATGGTGCATGAGAGTACTCAGTGGTCGTGCCAGGCTCGGGGGAGTATTCGTCAGGCAGTCTACCAGGCAGCAACCTATATGTGTTGAGTACGGTCTGTACGTTTTGAATGTGGTCCAGATACTCTTTATTGCCGTACCACTGTGTGAATTTCTCATTGAGACTCTCGAGTAATTGATCATTGGCATTAATTAACCGCCATGGAGGTCTGAAGGGCATTTTCACAGCCTTACACACCCACTGATTAGAAAAGTAACTCACTGCAGTAGCAATATCTTGCTTTAGGCTTGCTTCATATTCGCGTTGTAAACGCTCCTGATATTGAACTGCCCCCTCCAAGTTGAGTTGTGGTAGTCGGGATTCCGTGCTGGATTCGAATGGAACCTTGTATTTGTTGAGTATACTTTCTAAAGCCACCGAAGATGGCTCTGTGCCATTCCGCAAATCGTATATTCCAGACCCGGACCTCGCCGTCTTCCGAGGAGGATCGAGACCCTTGAACGTTGGCATAGTTGCAAAGCCAAGGAGAGTATAGACAAGCTCAAGGGGGACGTCTCCCTCCCCACGATATGCGAGTGAGCAGAGGAGGAAAAGGAGCTGGTATGTATGCTGTTCCCGGGAAGTGTTGCGACACAAGTCGTACAGTGAGAACCACTCTTGTGATAATTCATTGCGATGCCATTGCTGTATATGATCATCGAGGTCTTCCCAAGAAGTTGAACGGAAAGATACAACAGAACCCCAACCGCGAAGCACCGTAGCTAAATCTCTTGTCGTGTCCAAGTGGACTGACCAGTCCTTGACCAATGTGGCAATGTGGCAGACCCTTCGCTCAAGCTTGCTATCAATATTGTACCTCGGGATGTACTCTGCATCATCCTTTGTCGATGTGAGATCACCACCATATGCATTAGGAAGGTACGTTGCCTGCCTAAGTACTGCTCGCCTCTGGAGGTCCCCACAATATGCATCGGTCATACCCGATGCCTGTGCCTCGTTTTCCTGTTTCGTATTCCTAATCTCCGGGTACAAGAAGCGGGTCCGCTGCCAGTACATTAGTATATCCCGGACAACTACATCAAACATACCGTGCTGTGCATAAGATGGTAGGCCAGTTGCCCAAACTATCTGCTCTATCTTAAGCTGTGGATTCGAGGACTGGGAGGAGTCAGTGCCTTTGTCGTGTTCGGTATAGTAGGCCCTCCGTGGGGTTATCTTGCCAATGAGGTTCAATAAGCCAAGCTCCTCGGTACTTAGTTTTGTAAATGACCATGAGAGTGCAGATCGAAGGCCATCCAAGGCTTCTTCCGTTCCCGTAAGTGCAGTGAGGGGATCCGGTAAACAGTAGGTAGTGAGAGCATGAAGGTATATTTTGTAGAAGTGGCCCAGTAGACTCCCGTTAGAAACAAGCCTCCCAAGATTGGTATCGACATTGTAGAGGTGGTAGTCAATCTTTCCCTGTTTGACCACTGGAGTGATTTTAACGGCTGTGTGCTGCAAACTACGGTCGAATTCAGCAGTGACTGCTCCATAAGGTATTAGGACAGTTCGTTGCACATTGTGACCCGTAGTGCCGGAGGCAATCATATCTCTCAAAATAAGCATACCCCGCAGTCCGCAGAGCGTCCCTAGATTATTCGCCATCATCATCTCCACGTCCACTAGCTTTCCGGGGAAACTGCGACTGGTGAGTCTCGTCATCCCATCCACCTGGCACTGAAAGTTTAGTTTATATCGTGGTAGGCGCACAGTAAGCTCCATCTCATCTTCAGATGCTAGGATCTCAATATGCTCTTTGCACTCCAATGGCTCGAATAATTTCTGGAAAATTAATGCTGTGCGGCTGAAAAAATCCACTAATCGCCCAGTCCCGCCAGCCACCCCTCCTAGTGATTTACAACGTCCTTCTGACATCCAAGGAGTTCCGTTGGGAGTATGAGCGACCGAGACCACCCAGTTGTCCTGTGATTCCATCCATAAATTCGTACCGAGTGGCCTGAATTCCAACTTGCGAGTAGTGAGGTTGAGGAAATGCGCAAAAGGGGTGGTGAAAGTTAAAGGAAAATCGCCTTCGAGTTTAGTATGCGGGATAAGCTCATGCCAGTGGTCTGAGGAGTCGCTCGTTGTACATGTGCGTATTATTAACTCCCCCTGACGCATAGTAAGAGTTACCTAAATAGCTATTAGCATCTCAGACCAGGGCTAGATGGAAACTGGAATGTGACATTACTTTCAAGTTCACAGTCTCTCTACATACTGAATGTAATAACTGAAATTCTTGCCCGTTGTTAATTGCGACAGCTCCCAAAATTCTCTACACCACATCCTTGATTAGCACCATGCGATATTCATGAGAGGGGAGTGTGTATTGTGCCTACATTTCCGAATATCCTAGTGTAAGTATCATGATTCACAAACTCCATGGGCAGTCTCCCGAAGAGCTTATATTCGACCAAGAGCTCCGCGCTGAGCAAATTAAAGCAAAGCCTCCGTCCGTCTCTCGTGAGTGCCCATATCCACCCTTTATACGCTTCTTCCTTTCTCCAGCCATTTCCATCTTCTTTGTATTCCCTCCAAACCCTGCAGATACCTACATCAAACCATCTGGGATGTTCCATCACTGCACTTTCCAGGTAGTTTTCCAGATAATGTGCAAGACGCACATCTGCTTCCAGCAAAAATCGCAACGAATTTGAGAGCGAGAATAAATCTGGTAGGGTATAGTTCTGGACACCTATCGCACACTCCATGAGATCTGCAAGATCATTTTCTCCGTTGAAAACGAGGTTGAAATTCTTCGCGCCGACATTGAATGTGGAGCGGCAAACCGCAGCTACTTCCAAGGCCTGGAGTTGCCAATCATAGAGTGTCGACGCCGTGATGTTTGATTCGTGATCACTACCCTGAATTATCTCCTGTATCATCCGTAACCAGTTCAATGTGACACCCCGACACCTCCGCAAGAGGTTGGCGGCCATATCTCGGACAGTAGAGGAAGGTGTGAGAGATATAATCCGAGAAGAAAGTAAGATTATGGTCCTGACGGCAACCCGCTTCAACCAATTCCCCACTGCTACTGACTTGAATACATCATCCAGGGAACTTATGAACCAGACCCCAACTTCCTCAAGAAGAACGTCGAGATGACTCTCTCGTGTGATTATTTCTACCTCCGTACCCAAACTTGAACTCGGGGGGCCAGCTTGCCAAACTGCTTGTGCAAACAGCCAATGAACCTCAATCTGGTTCGAATTTAACGTACCTGCCCGCAGTTCTCTCAAAATATTCCACCATTGCAATCGAAATCCTGACCGAAGGGTAGTGAAGGCATCAAATTCGGTCAAAGACATCTCCTGCCACGGACAGGTGTGTTGCATCGCAATGCATTGGTTTGGTGCGTGCTCGGTAGACTCTAGCGGATGCTGTACGGCCTTGTAGGTATGTGGGAGCTGGAATGTACAGCGAGTGCGAACATTAGCATCGTAGGCCGATATCGCTATTGACATTTGGTGGCATGCCCACCAAGACTTGCTGCGAAAGTGAGCACGAAATCGAAGAGCAGTGGGCAGTAGGATGTCTGCCTCCGATACGATTGTTCGCAGCAACTTTCTCGACTGGTACCAATATGTCAAGAAAGATTCTGTATCTGAGGCCCAGGTGATCTCTTGCATATTCCTGCTCTGGTAATGATGTTTTAAGCCTGTATAGTTCTCCAGGGCACATTTCACATTCGCAGATGTATTGTATTGGCTGGCATTCTCCTGAGGAACATATAAAATATGAGTCAATAGCCAGTAGCTCATATCTCGCCATGCTGAAAAATCGACAGGGACGTCTAGTTCGAATACAGCAGTTTTGCAAGCATTGTCCTTTCTGGGAAGCGGCCATTCGTGAATGACGATAGTCATGCTATCAGCTTTCTCGACAAGGCTACATCTCTCGCACGTCTGGACCCTTACGCGCCTTCCAATCATTCCAGTGAACCCGCATTCGCAACTCATATTTGCTATCTGGCGTCGTAGGAGCTGATATCCAGCACTAGCCTCTGCGTATTCCGCTCTTTTTTTCTCTCGTGCTGCAGTAGCCTCTTTTATTATCCTATCATGTAGCTGCTTATGCCTGAGTGATGTATCAAAGTACCGTACTGCGAAGGTGTTAATATTCCCCTCCACCTGTACCTCATCCTCCACGACTGGTGCAGCGCCGGCTGTTGCCTTGCTCTCCCGATTCTTGATATACACCTCTAAAACATGACATCTCTTCATCAGCGACTGCGTTGGCAGAAGAAGATGCGAAAGGAACATGGGTCCCATTGGTGACCGGTAATCAAGCAGGAGTGGGCAAGTGTTCGTCGCTATTTTATCCATCGCCACCCAGAGCTCCATACAGGTCAGTATCATCAGTGAAATCTGCTGTGGATTTTCTTTGTATAGGCTCATGGCAAAATCTGCGTAAACTTTAGTGAAAGCATACAAGTTGCGACAGGCCTCGTCCTTGGAAATATATCGTTCCACATATTCGTTCAGATGCTTGGAAACCCATGTTTCAACATCCAAAAGAGCAATTCTCACTGAAGGCATATCGAGTCCCGGGGCTTTGAGGTATGTCACTAAAGGGGTACCAATATCAGGACCTCTTTGCGCACATTTTTCGACGTCGAGGCGACTGGTAGCAGTAAGCATGGTATTGTGTGAAGCTTGCAATTGCCGAGGGGGGTTTTGGTAGTATTTCAGGACATTGAGAATATATCCAGAGCTCTTGGGCATTGTCAGATTAGTGTCAGTCCTGAGATCGATTCTCGGCTCTGGTGGCCAGGATATTTGCATTTTGTAACTTTCTCGCGCACGCCTCCATCTTTCATCCAGGACCCGTGCGGACTGCTTAACGATACCCTCCACCTGGGCAAGCAAAGCAGGAGGAAACTCAACTTGAACAGAACTCAACTTAGCTGCTCGGCGGCTCACTTTGGCATTCATCCCATGTAAAATCTCGCTAGATACGGAATCCCCTAGATCCGCATCATCTCCTCTCCCTCGGTCTCCTGCCGCGATACCAAGAATTCTAGCCAAAATGTGCAACATCAATAACTTGTAATCTTGATGTTGAGCCTCTCTCGAGCTGCCAGATCCAAGAAGTATTCGCTGAAGAGCAACCCGTATAACAAGCCAGAATGGAGATCTTCTCCACGGAGATGTTGCATTTTCCGACGTGGACATCAGCACCTCATCTGTAATTCGCTTGTAGAACCTCTTAGATTCATACGGTTTTCCAATACCCCGAAGTATGCCAGTGAAAAATTCCGTAATGTAAATGGGCATCACAGAGTCTCTTGTTGTGATCAGCTTCACCCCGCCTTTTTCCATTGTTGGCAGAGAACGCTTGGTAATGTGGTCCGTGTGCATCTCAGCGAACAAGGAGCTCAGTGCGGTCTTGAATCCGCTGTCGTGAAAAGTACTGCTAGGGATTACCATGGCTGGGCCGGGGAAGTACATCCGTAGTCGCACGTTATCAACAACCTGATTCACGCTAGGAGAGGCTTCAAAGGTTTCAAACACCGCCGCTTCACCTTCGAGCGAAATGATTATACCGGCATTTTGGGCCTGGAGATATAAAGGAAGTGTGTCTAATAAAGGGAATTAGCTTCGAAAGAAGTAACCCAACCCTGGGGATCAATGAAAGAAATTCCTTATGTATACCGTACCTCCAGCGCGCATCTCCCACAGAATGTCCTTCAGTACACCTTTGGGAAGATCACTAGCATATGCACCATGCAACTTGCCCATCTGCTCAAGCGCATGCACCGCATTCCGAAACTTCGTAGCTCTTGATGTACCCTCTGCAATATATTTGTCCGTGAACTCCCGACAAAGCTCGGTGACTAGAGCGACTAAAGTTTTATTTTCCATTGAGGTGATGATTTCGGCGTTCTGTGGGAGCTTAAGGGGCAGGAAGACATGATTAATGATGTATTGGAGCTCTTCTTGGGAAATTGTGGCGACTAGGAACAAATGAGATAGAGTTAGCAAGAGGATGTAAACTAAATGAGGTGGCTGAAGGCAACTGTACAGATATTCTCTAATACAGAGGTAATATCATCCTGGGGACCCCTCCGCACATAAAGGCGACGTTGGGACATAACGGTGGAAAGATATATTGTGTCTCGGACTATGTAGCTATTCGGACTGCGTTTTTTTGTATGTTGGAGGGTCTGAGCTACTTAGAATGAGAATAGAAATCAAAATGACAAGAATCGCAACCCAAGCACAAGAGTTCAATATATGTATATAGTGGAATTCTTACTTGGCTTGAGTTTAGAGAAACCAGAACGCAATTCAAGCGCTCAACTGTACATGTAAGTTCATTCATACCTAGGTAGGGGAACTGAATGACTGATATAAGGCAAGCTATAGATAGAATTGCGTGAATTTGTAGGCTGCTGCAGATCCAGAACCTGCAGGCCTGGGACCAGGCAGGATGCAAACCCTCCGAGATGTATACTTTAACAATCCTCACCCATTGCCTACTCAATTCAATTCATGTATATATGCGCTGCATCCATACATGTGTATCAAGGTCTGAATATATGGGCAATTAATATTAATATTCTTTACACATGGAGTTATTGATATACAGTCAGGTGACTTGAGTATTCATTTACGTTGTGAATAGGTATGGTTGTATGGTTGTATCTGGAATCCATAGATATCGTGGTCTATGTACTGTGAACCCATATGTCTCAGTGCCATGACGTACCCCGATATCGCATCATCCATGCCATGGGAGGCCTGATTGGGCCCCGGAGTACGGTATCTATGGCGGGAGGCCTGACTGATACCGTGTGAGACTCGAGTTATTTGATAGCGCTAGCACCATACAGATGCGTGATACACGGAGATCATAAGTTGATATCCACCCTAACTTCACCAAAGTCCGCCTAGTTACAGCCTAGAGTATGAGTTCTGGCTCGAGACCTTAGAAAATCACTGGAATCCCATGCATCTGTATACTTAAATACCAATAGTGAACGCCAAGATTCCGGCCGATTTGCACTGGCAAAACTGTCATGTGACCAGACAGCAGTAAGCACATATATATATAGGTATTGCCAATAGGTACCTATCTAGGGTCAATCATTGGGCGGGGTAGGAGAAATGACAAAAAGTCTGCAAGCTATTTCCTCTTCTCGCTAAAGTGTATGCTAGTCGCTAGCGGTATTCATATATATATACTGTATATAAACGCGCGGAGAGGTGGCCTGCGGCCGGTAAGTTGGTAAGGTCAGTCCCTTAGGAATTATCTATTCATAAATTCTAATGATGTAGATTCAGTTCGGTATGGCGAGAGGTGAGAGGTGAGAGTTCATAGCTCATTGCGAGGCTCATAGCACTTATGAGTTTTTACCTACTCTTATGTACCATGATCACGAGCTTTTGCATTCTCTAACCATAGCTATCAGCTTTTACATGAACTCCTACATAAGCTCAAAGCTCACACTATTCATGTACACTTACTATATCTTATTGATACAGTACCTCTACGCTGTTATCCAACACCTCACTTAGGCCCGAGTTGGTGATTATGGTAATAATAGCCTTGTGCAACTCCCATATCACAGGAATCCTCGGATTACACCAAATATTGCCTGATTGCCAGCTCGTCCCTAACATGTAGCCAAAAATTGTTATACCCTCGGTCCTGGCTTTTGTACTACTATCTAGATCTATATAAATAATGGTTCTTCATAATGATGTAACTAGTACCCTGACTTTACTAGTTCATGGTACTACTATCTCCTTGACAATACTGTTTATAGTACCATCTCATACATAGACCAATCAAAGTCTACCAACCTTTGGTTGTTGACAAGTCAGAGCAGATCCAGGGTTCAGAATCATTTTATATTACTTACTTAGACTAGTATTACTTAGATATTGCCTTAGTCATTTTATGACAGCCAGATGTAATTACCTGTAATGAATTAAATTATCAAATGAAAGCTCTTCACTATACATATCATAGCCGCTATAGCCAAGGCACTTTACCTGTATGAGAAACAGTCCAGTCAATCCTTTCATGCACACATTGAGATTCACTATAGCTAGGCCTCAGTTTGCCTATATACTACTGGTTGGTACCACTCTAAATATGCTTGGACTGCTGAGACATCCACAGAAGATCTTTCTCCATTGATATCAATCAATGAAAGACTCGACCAATTTATATATGGCCCAAACGTTAATTATATAAGGATTGCAGATATGGAGTTCAATATTAATGTTTACACACTGGTTAGAGTGTCAGCGGCCCAAGGCAATTGTGGGATAAGTAGGTATGGCCAGGAGGCAGGGATCAGAGGTGTATGCAGGCATGCACACATTAGACATGGGGCAGGATTGACGAGACGGAGTGGGGAAAACCGTACATGATTTTGAGTGCCATGTGAAGTGCGTGGGGGAAGTTTCCAATTCGGCATAGATGTTCAGCTCATCATGTGACCACATACAGTCACATCAGCAATCTCTAGATCTGCGGGCCCATGCGGGCATGCACAAGTGCATGTTGATTCCTGTGAGAGAGTGTAGAGTACCGTAACCGCAACCTTATTTAAGCAGGGCCCAATGCCAAGCATTCCCGAGTAACCTTTGTTATTATGTATTGCCAGACAGTTTTTTCACCTTACATGCAGCCTTTTGTTTTTTTTAAGGAGTCATTAATCGTATTCAGCCTATCTAAATTATGACGATGGACTACAGCCTCCCGGCCGCCCAGGTGCCTCTCCGAGTCTCTCCGCCCCACGGGCCAGTCTCGCAGCTGCCCTCCCAATATATGTACAAAGAATTATGGTGTAACAAAAGAAAAGAAGAGAAAAATGCCCTGCACCCCCATCTCTCTCCCTCGCGCACTTATTCCTCATCAGCGTATGAACCTTTCCACCGCCGCGTATCACCACTCTTTTTCCTCAACTTGCTCCCACGTGCACGATCTACCCATCCCGTCCCCTATCTACGGGCACTGGAACAAATGTGCCGTGTCTTGGGGGTTCCACCCGTCGCACACGCAGGTGGGGTCGTCCGTTTTTCCTTATCTCCTTCATCTATTGCCGCTGGAGGCCCTTGTCAGTTACCAGACAAGTCAGTCCCCGTATCGCCGCCCTAAACCACCTCAGGTATTTTGGTGCTTTGGGGAACTCCTGTCGGATGCCCGCTGGTGTCAGTGAGTCGGAGTCCCAGTGTTCTCAACAGGCCTGGGCCGGCCCAGGCTGCCTGAATAGGTTATCACCTGAACAGCCTGAACAACGGCCTGAATAGCCTGGGCAAGGCCTGTATAGTCTGATTAGCCTGTATAGCCTAGAGCGGCCCAACCCCAGGCCGCCTGAAGACCGGTCTGACCTGTTGAGAACACTGAAATTTTAATTTATTATTAATTGCCATTGGCCAGAGCAAAGAGGCAATAATTACGCTATTGGGTTTAGTGCTTCTAAGTATACACTAGGTTATAAGAGGTAATGACATCTTTAATAGATCTTAGTCTGGTTACATATTGCCTTCCCACTTAACACAAAATATGCAGTAACTATACTCCTCTACGAGGGGCTTGTGCCAACCTAGACGATTCAAGTTGTCTGGCTGTAGCTGCTGTAGTCAAACTATAGTACACCACCACAAAGCTGGCCAATTAGAAACGTTGGCAAGAAGCCCACAAAAAAATGCCATAGTACTTTTTGACAACCCCTACTTAGTGTAGATACAACCACACAACAACACAATATCCAGAGTAAGCCAAGATTAATGAGAGAAAAAGAGAGAATCGTACAGTAGCCACACGTGCCTGGGAGAAGTGTCAGATAGCCATGCGAGACTCTGAATTGTATGGAAAGGGTAAGATGTAGAGCAAAATAATGGCATGATATAATTGTGATGTCCAGTGCTCAAGTTGCAGTAAGGTTGGGGGTAGAGAGAGGTACTATATGGCATGTAAGTACACAGGTTACAATATGGACAGACTACCTAGCTATCAGCTTTTCTACCCGTAAGTACATACATGCTATATAATACCTCACACGAACAATCACAACAAAAACACATCACCCTTCTGTGGCACCTTCAAAGAAACTACAGAGGTCTGACTCATGGAATGTCTGCTATATTATTATCGTGTAACAGGTAGGCAGCGATCGGGCACTCGAGGCCGAGTCAGTTTTGCAGTGGCCGCGAATAGATATGGGAATGCCGAATGTGTCGGTGATCTGGCATGTATTATGTGCTCGTGGGATCGGGGGCATTAGAAAAACGTGTAAATGGGGCCCCGCCAGGGTCGCATACGGGTATAGGCTTTAAAAAAAAAGTAAGCAAAAAAGGTATGTATTATACAGGTATCGGGTATAAGAATATGATAATGGGATGCTTTTTGGTAGAGGGATTTGAGCAGCAAGCTAATATATGATCTGATAAAAATTTGGTTGTCAATAGATCGTAGGTTTGATACTTAAATATTCCTGGAGTCAGGGTAATTCCAAGGGTTATAATTGACATGTTTAGTGCTTATTATGTATGTATTTTATATCCCCTGCGACTTTAGAGACCATCAGACTGAAGTCCTATTTCGGTCAATGCTTGTGTTTCAATCCACAAAAGTCTCATTATCTTTTTCTTTTTTTCTTTCTACTTTCGTTAAGCACAAACGTTTTGTCCCTTCCCAAATATTTAGAGTTTCCATGCGATAGACCTTTCCCCAACTTAAAAACCAGAAAATAAAACAGCATGTGTAGCCACACTTAGAAAGAAAAATGAAGGACGGGATCCTTATTACTTCATGCTCAAACATTTATCTGCTCCCACTGTCACCATGACGGGGCAATCTCCATTGTCGCTATAGGAGTGTCTCCGGTCGACTGTCAATACTCCAAGTTCTTTAAGAGAGGTCCAGGCTCGGCATTTTAGTCCCTTCAGTATTGTCTCATATGAGGCAGGCGGTCTTTTACGTATACTGCCCACAAGCTTGCTTTGTCCCAGTATCCTTTTGGTATTTCCGCAGCTATGAGTGCGGTCCTACTCATAGTAAAGATGGTGCGGTTGGCTCTTTCTGCCACTGCATTGGTCTCACTGTGCCGGGGTACTGTTTCTTTTAACTGTATACCTCTTTGCCGTAGCTCGGTCTGGAGGTCCTTGTTTCGGAATTCGCCTCCCCAGTCTGCTTGAATCATTTTGACTAGGTATTCTGCGGCCTTTTCTAGGATATTGATAATTTCTATCAACGCATTGCCTGTTTCATCTTTAGTTCGTACGGGTTTTGCCGACATGTACCTGGTGTAGTCGTTGGTCACTACTAGGAGGTATTGGTGTTGTTTCCCTGGTGTGGGAGGCTTGATAGGTCCTACTAGGTTGCAGTGTATTCGTTCGAGAGGTTGTTTTGTCCTTCTGCGACCAACCTTCGATTTTAGCGATGGTGGTTTGGTGGCCTTCCCTTTCTCGCAAGCCTCACACCTGGGGGGCGTTCCCGGGGTTTTGGGGTATTCGGGGAGATTTTTGATGTATTTCTTTAGGGGTTTCGGCCCTGGCCACTTTAGCATCCTATTCTGTGGGAATTACCCTGGACGCCCCCCTGAGCGGACAACAAGGGTGGTTAGACACTAACGGCCAAAAAGGTGAAAAACTGGTAGAATGACCAACTGTAGGCAAAACCTGGTAAAAAGGTGGATATATATATGAAAGGGTTGGACTCCTGTATTTTCGTTCTTTAGAGCATTCATACTCCACTGAGCTACACAATAAGCTGCTGTTCTATAGCTTAGTAGCGAATACATATTTTTACCTCTTCGATACAAGTCTACACTACGTCTTCCCCTCATAACCTTGTAATCTTACATATTCTGCCCTTATTCACATTCCTTCCTTCGAGTCTAGTTCTAAGTTAAATAACTTTTCCCCCTTGGTTGTGATTGTTCTATGGGGTCCTTTCATTTCGAGGGTGAGGTATGGGTGGTGAAGGCTCATTTGTTGTCCGCTGATTAAATCGCTGTATGAGGGATCATATAGGCAGTCCTTTAATCGGTGCTTTTTGCCGTTGTGGGAGATGACGAGTGTCCCTTTTAGTTTACATATTGATTCGGAGCTGTCATGTCCCTTGTCAATATACTCCAAATTGGTAATCTACTTTCCCTACTCTTATACACAGTACATTCCCTTATTCTTCCTCTTCTTCGCCTTCTATATACCTTTTTTACCTTTTTGCCCGCTTCCCTTTTCTTGGTGTAATACTCGGTCTCGGTATGGCCAATCCCTTTCCACGCTTTGACGTCAATGCAATCTTTGCACGTTTTACTGGTATCGACCTTCCTTTTTTCGGTTTGTAGGATCATGGGATCCTCCTTAGTTCCTTCTTGTTTTCGCCCTTTTTGTCTTAAGGGGACATATTGAACAATTTCTGAATCGTGTCATCATAGTTTTCCTCCTTGCTTTCAATATTCTCTACCGCATTAGAATAACATAGGCATAGTAAATCCAGGAGAAATTCTATCTTTGCTTTTTCACTCTTCGCCATCCGTTGGAGGGAGTCTCCAAATCCGTCGTCTTTAGAAAGACCTAGTCTTGCTATTATGGCCACAAATGTGTTCCAAGCCTTCCTGTAGTCGGCAATGTGTTCCTGGATGCTTGTTTTGTGATCGTCAAAGGTCATTCGGGTCACGCTTTTCATCCGTGCCCCTAGTTCTGTCACTGATTTTCCTTCGAATGCCTTTTTGAGTTCGTCATAGGCACCCTTAGCGTTTGGGAAACTTGCTCTGACCTCTGGCTTAGCTTGCAGTTGCACCGTTGACATCGTCCCACATTTGCCAATTGTCCTTGTCGCTCTCGTCTGGCTCCTTGTATTTCTCTGTTAATATATGCCAGGCTCGATATTTGGTTCCTGGTATTTTGAGGAGTCCTAGATAAGTTTGGAGCGATGACAACCAATCTGGATATGTTGGGGCTCCGGACAATTTTGGCTCAATATTTGGTATCTTATGTAAGATACAAGACTACGGGTGAAGGAATGGTGGGAATAGAAGGGGCAAGTAGTTTGAACAGTAAAATTCGTAGATTATGCTATAGCTATAAACTTAAGGCTATGATATCTAGTAATTCATCGGCTGGTTTTTTCCATTATCCACAGCGAAACCGGTCCTTTTTATCAACTCTGGGTTATTTCCAGTTAGAGCTTACGGATGCTTCTCCTTCTGGTACGCTCATTTACTTAATAGAGGGACAGAATGTAAGCCTTTTTGTCGGCGTGGATCAGACGTAATCCTTGGAGGGATGAGACGGTTGATACTGGCGCTGGAGGGTTTGGAGCTTTGTGTATGGCTAGGAGGGTTGATCGGCTGGCGTCACGGTCTTGTTGTTTTCCGAATAAGTTGGACCGGACACCTCTGTACTGTACTACTGATGGTACAAAGATTGCCGATGGGTGGGGAGTTCTTGGTGGGCCGAAGTGTTCGCAGGTGATGTTGTGTCTTTTTTCACGCTGCTGATCGATCCACTTTTGTGGTGCTCCCTTTGATGTGATATATGGTTCGAACCCTTGTTTTTGCTCGGGTTTGAATTCAAATAACCCTTGCTGGATATGGCCACTATATAATCCGGATATATTGGTTGGGTGTCAACGATTTGCCGCTCCTCGGAAGTTTTTTTTCAAAATTTTTTTTAAAGAATCGTTAATTGCATTCATACTATATAGAATATGGCGATGGACTGCGGCTCCTGGTGTGCCCCAGGTGGCCTCTCTCTTCCCCACGGGCCAGTCCCTGCCCTCCCCGCTATCTACAATTTACATGATAAATTCCGCCACCGCCTCACACCACTTCTCATCCTCCCACAACATCTCACCCGTCCTTCCCTTGCCATCCCCAACCCATGGACATCCCATTAGGTGTGCTGCATTCTGCGCTGTCCATCCATCACGCCATCGGCTCCTCGGATGTTAACTCTATCTGGATTTCGGGCTCTTGATCGCAGTGCGGGGTTGGATTGTTTGTCTTGGTGAGTAGCTTCCAAATGTAGGTGTGGAAATAAATACAGGATTCGTCGGTCAAGATAATGTGGTGATGGTTGTCAAATTTAAATGGGAATTTCGTGTATGCGAACATTCTAAGGTAAAGTCCCCGTTCATCAAAATTCATCATCTTAACCAATTTGCATTGTTGATTTTCCCACATAGGGAGTTGAAACCATCCTTGAGCTTCCTTTCATCAGCTGCTCCAGGGCGGAAGACATCAATGAACCTAACACGGCAGTGTGGGTGTAACCCAACTGTTAATCTCTGTAAAGTTTTAGCTCTACAAAGTAGGCACAAAAATTTAGATCACGCATGATCACGCATGATCTGTGTTTTCTTCTCTGTATCCTTGTAGATAAGTATTGATTGAACATATGTTCAAGATATTGCGAATGTTCAGATAATGACAGTGGCCCTCTGAATTCATCCACTAAAGGTTAGTTTCAACATGAAGATCAGAGTAAGAATTCGACATACGATTCCAATACAAATTTTAAGTAGTTTATCTTTGATGGCAAATACCTCCTCAATCGGAGGTGGGCTGCTAGCCTCACCGCTCTCCAATTGCTCCGTGGCAGCCACCACCATAGTACCATTGGATGAAGCTGAGTACATAACGGCAGCAACATCTGGACCATCCTTGGTGATTAGTATATAGGGTCGCCAAGTGGTTTAATCTGGACAACATCCCATGCAGTGGATGGTGCTGAGGAGGATTGTTTATAGATGCTGTGCATCCAAGAAGGGAGCTTGTTGGTCGAATTAGATTTCCCATTTCCATTAGAGTAAGCGAGGCAAATTCATGTGTATCTGACTCGTCAGTGACTGCTGTCTCACTAGTACCACCAGGGATGCATGCCCCAACTGCAGGCTGAGGGTTAGACATAGGTAATATCGTATCCAGACAGCCAATTCTCCAGAGGAAGGCTCAAATGAAGGATCACAGGGGAATAAATGTAAGATTTGAGGAGAATAAAGTCAGATTGAGGAACAAAAGATTTGAGGAGAATAAAGTCAGACTGAGCAACAAACCCATGTCAGAATGAACACCCTTGAAGGGAAAGGAGCTCCGATAAAGAAGAGTAGGCACACTAAAAATAATACGGTTCTAGCACAAGGGTGTCGGGTCTCGGAGGAGGCCAGAGTGAGCTGTCTAGTTGAAAAGATGTGAGAGGAAGCTGAGAATTTGATATAGTCTCGTACCCAGTCGTGATTATATCAACACTGAGCTTTATAATTCTGCTCTTTGGCTTCTATATTTACCTAAATAGACGGGTCGTATTGTACGGATATCTGCGACCATAGACTGAAGAAAACGAGGCATCCCGTCCGCTCTGCCATATCTAAGCTTCAGATCGCTGGGCTAGTACTGCAGTGGGTGACCATGCGGGAATCCCCGGTGTTGTAGATTTTTTCCTCTTTTGATTCTGGCCCAACTAATATATGAAAACACGGCGAGGGTACTGCTGGAACTTGAGGTTGGGTAATTATCACGGCTCTGTATCTGTTGAAGAATCAACAGACAGCGGAAGATTCTAGGGGTTAGCCGAGTACGTACGTAATGGACGGACTTGAAGTAGACGGGCTTGAAGACTAGATATCTGGGTGAATCCCGTTCGTAGTGATTTATTGAGGTGACCTGCTCTGCCTTTTATCTACCGCTCTTAATATTGCCAATACCTCAAGGGCCTAGTATAAAAGAGTAAACGAGCGGTACTACCTTCACATATTCGATACTATAATATCCTGTATTACTCTCTAGATCACATACCAGCAGTAAAGTAAACTTGCCCTCTTGCACCTTTTTTAATAAATATGCGCCAACGCGCCATAACTTTCACCTACGCACTGTATATAATAACGATATAATTCCATAATTTGAGCCTACTTGAGTGCATGTTAGATACGAAACTGTATCAATAACTAGCTGATCTATATCCTAGTGCTGACCCTGATCTTAGTGATGTATGGTAGTGGAGGTGGTGCTTATGAGGCTTATGACACATAGTACCTGCGAGGGCTCTGTGAGATACTATGTAGCTTCAAGCTGCCACTAGATAACTGGCACCGTAACTCACTAGTCGATTGCTTGCTTTATAGGGCGATGGGGGTATACACGATGGCATGGCCATGATATGGGTGACAGAAATGCACAGAGTGGTGAGGGAAGATGAACTATGCAGGAGCAGGCAAGGAGTGAGGGCAATGGGAAGCACAATGGGTATGTGCGAGCGTAGAGAAAGGCAATACAGGGAAAGGAGGATTAGGGACGGTTGCTGGGAGGAGGGTAACGTGACAAGGGAGAAATGAAGGAAGGAACATTGGCAAGGAGGTGCGATGCGTCCGATGACGTAGGGAGGAGGTCGATCGGGAGAGGCGTTGTGAAAGACAGCGTTGGGAAATGGTAAATAAGGAGGAGCGAAGTTTTGTCATCTGCCATTGTAACCTCAGCGAGGTCATAACGTAAACCAGGAGTTTTGCAGATGTAATTGAAATCCCCAGTCTCTAGATCTGGTTAACTGAATGCAACAATTACCATCTCTGCTGCTTGTTCATTATTTTATTTTGCCTATAGTGTTGACTAGCAGCTGTTGCTGCTACTCATACCCTCACATATCCCCTGCGATCTGGTGGATTTAACCACTTGATCCAGCTGAGACCTACCTTATTACCAGAATTGACAATTTCGTCCGCCTGATCGCGCCAGTAGCGTCTTTTCAAGTTTGGAGATGACACCATACATAGATTGCCCGATACTCCGCCAACCCAGTCACCACCACCGCCTTACACCTATACCCTCCCCCTCCCCAACCCCGCGGGGGTAAATTTACTTTTGGAATAACCTTACCACTGGCCGATACTTGATCCTCACCTCCCCATCTCTGCATCACATATTCACCTTGTACTTGTACTGGACTGGTTTCTATAGGGGACACTTTTTGTCAGGGTGTGGATTTGTTCGCTATCTGGTGGAGATGATTGGGGGTGGGTGGAGAAGTGTGGTGGGAGGTTTGTGGTGGTGGACATTTGTTGTTGGATTGAGGCCTTGCAGGATTTGTATGTGTTCTGGGCCGCTCGCGGGCATCGGCCGCCCGTGGGCAGCATATGCCTCCCGCGGGCAATTTATTTAATTCCTTCATTATGGTAGCCAACGCAGTTGAATTTATTGGCTAACTAGAGCTATATAAC
>Ga0307514_10001413_pt1 | contig 29633 bp, 30 predicted proteins | sample 16_EM_MG_FD_203088 | JGI IMG/M metagenome (GOLD analysis project Ga0307514, IMG submission 203088) | Populus trichocarpa ectomycorrhiza microbial communities from riparian zone in the Pacific Northwest, United States - 16_EM | ecosystem: Host-associated > Plants > Roots > Unclassified | place... | reverse complement strand
CTTTCCCTCGAACGCATTGGAAGTTCGACAGACTACTGCAAGCAGTTAGGCATCACACATTTTCCCACGTGGATGTAAGTTCCATCTCTTCACCTCTTGTTATTGCCTATATATAGTAAAATGGTACTCTTTCAATTCCACCGCATTTCCCTTTTCTCCGTCGTCTATATCGATTTTGGTACCCTTTGGTTATATATCTCCCATCAGTGAATCATAGATGCTTCCAATTTATCACTCGTCCCCATTACCTCAACTCCCAGACAGTGCAGGGGAAGTTGACATATATACTCATATCCTCAACGAGCTAAGGCCGGCATTGATACCTCACATTCTAGTCGTTTCCTGTTTCACGCTGTGGCTGGTCTGCACTCTTTTGTTCATTATCCGCGTTCTTGTATATTTCGTTCATTTACTATATACATCTCCAAAAGGGAACACCCCATATACAATACCACCTAAGTTCTTTCCATTCTTTTCCTCTTCTCTGTGAATTCTGTTTCATTGCCCCAAATGCCTGCACTCACTTCTTCAAAATGAACCACCACAATTCTAAAGTACCCTTTATGTTCAGTCTCATTGTACGCCACGAGCTCAATCACATCCGACCTCTCTCTCTCCGAAGTGGAAGATATGGACCACTCCTCCCACACCACAACCACATCCTCAAACAATATGATGATGGTGATGACCATGGCCTTCCACACCTCCATAACCGACAATCTCTTCTCCAAAGCCTGGACTCCGAAGACAATTGGTCAATACGCAGGTACATGTATCTTCCTTATCGCCTTCGCCACAATCCACCGTGCCCTCACTGCCTTCAAGCATATCCAAGACGCAAAATGGAATCAGGTGGAGAGAGCTAGGGTAGTTGTTATTGCAGGGGCAAGAGGGAGCAGTGAGAGGAGTAACTCAGAGGGTGATTCTAAAGCCGCAGGAGTGGTAGCAAGTGTGGAGAATGGGAATAGGGGGCAGGGGGAGGGGATGGGAAATCCCTGGACGGCGCCGTGGAGGTTTAGCACGGAGTTGCCTAGGGCAGGGCTAGCAACGGTGATAAGCGGAGTTGGGTATTTGCTGTATGCATTCCCTGGCTATAATTTTAGTGGTAGTATAGTGGGTTTACTGACTTTTTTATAGAATGTTGGCGGTGATGACATTCAATGTTGGGTACTTCATGTCGGTGCTTGCGGGGGTCTTTGTTGGCGAATTGGCTTTTGGGAGGATTCATAAACATGCTGCTCCTTGATTTTTCCGTGATTTTTCCGTATCATTTTTTTAGGAGGATCATATAACCTATGCACTGCAATATTGATGCTGTATACCATTTCAAAATAACATTTTGCCCCATCGTTCTCTGCCATGGGTGAATGTTCTAACATCTTAACCTGAGGGTAACCCGAAGGGATGATGGTGTATTATATATATACCTCGACAGTTTACTAACCACTCACTGGCAGCTGCATATGTCGTTGTTCATGGGATATCCAACACCATGATAAATCCACTAAACCCAGGAACAACCTCCCCCCCAAAAAAATAAAATTTGAAAAAAAAGGGGGACCAAAAAGGGAGGGGAAAAAAAGATAAATATACATGTTTTTTTACACGCCTCCTTACAACATGCCCACAACAGCAGCCACAACCACTGCACCGACCAAACCCCCAACGGTAGCCGCCACACCAGTTGCCCCACTGCCATTACTACCAGTTGTCTTATTATTCCCACTATCATCTGTCGGGACTGGCTGGGAATCGATCCCAGAGTTATTTGCGCACTTTGATGTCAGAACCGGTGGGTTCGCCGTGAATGTGATATCTGCACACTATATTGAATCCCCCCCTAAAATTAGCCCCGTCCATCTGACACAAATCAATTGGGGGAAAATCCTACATTATACAGCCACCCACTATCATGTCCAGACTGCCTAATCTGAATCGTCGCCTTCGCACCCTCCTTCACCCCCGCCGTCCCATTGGGCACTATCAACCTGTCCCAACAAAACGCCCCAAGTCCAATCTGGTTAAACAACGGCGCAAGCACGACATTAAAATTATCATTACTATTTGCACTATCACCTACGTACAGCAGGACCTGCGTGAGGGCTTCATCGTGGCCTGCTTCGAATTCTACTCGTCCTCCTGAGATGGGCCAGGGAGTGCGGTTGCTGGAGGTGCCGAGGCCGCCGCAGGGAGCATTGTCTTGGTTGCCGCCGGATGAGCCCCGATCAGGAGGGTAGGTGATGCGGAAGTGGGCGGAGGCGAGGGGGATGGAGAGGGAGAGGAGGGAGAGGGTGGTGAGGCTGGATAACATTGAATGGTATGATTATGCGGTTGATTTGAGCAGAGAGAGGGGGAGAGGATGGCCAATTGCAAGTGATATAAACGTGAGAGACACGACTCAACTAGAATGCAAAAAAAAGGGCCCAGACAATGAGAAGTACCCGTAAACAAATACCAAAACCAACCCCTACCCCTCAGGTACATCATGTATTACTTGTACATAATAACTGTGTGCCTGTACTATTGACACACAGCAGACCTGTTCTTGTCGTCGATCCACTAGTCAACCGAGATACCCGCCACCCTCCGGGCTTGGCGGCTTTCCCCATCGTGGAAAACCTGCTCAAATGCGCGCAGCAACAAACTATACCATCCTGGAGACAGATTTAACGAGGAGGCAAATTTTGCATGGATATTGGATATCGCGAGTGGAGTCGGTGAGGATAATGTAAGCTTAAGAGTTGGTGTACTTTTACGGACATTAGACATATATAATGCATTGCACTCGTTAGATTATTATCGTAATTGTGGGCGGTTGAGAAGGAGCATATCTGGCTGGTATCCTGTGCGTTCAGTTTACGTGCATTTTACAGCCACCGTCAGTTGCAATGTCGGCAAGGGATACCCGAGACACTGGACCTCTGTAGATATCTCCTCAAGAGGCAAACCCACAGGAGGTGACCGGCTAGACCCAACCTTAGCCTTGTGCTGTTAACGTGAATTCATGGAACCCACTTACAGTACCTTTTGCCCTTCCATGTCAAAGGTCCAGAATAGTAGCCACGTAGGCCCCCCCCAATGATGAAAGTAGAAAGTACAAAGGGATAATAGGTGGATCCCAGGAAAATACACAAGAAAACCAAGGCCCAGAATGTATGTTATAACATGAATGAAAACAAAAGAAGGCAGACAAATTTTATAGAAAAACTCCATGCAACCGAAGATTAGGGCCCATTGCTTGTGCTCCAGAAAATTAGAGATAACAAAACGCCAGTGTGGAATGGTAATCTACACCCGGGGCTTGAAGTTCTAACATTAAGCATTAGGAGCATTTGGTGGTCTTGGTGGTCTCTTTTTGTCTTTGGGCCTGATGAATGGATCGGCCACTTTTTTTGGCCGAGGAGGTGCCACTGGCCGGTTATTCAAAGGAACTCGTGCGGTCTGCGGGTGCCTTGGGGTTATATTTGTGTCATTACCACCGGCATTGTTAGATTGTGCATTCGGATTTTGTGGTGCTGGCAGTCTCCCATCTATCTCCCTCCGTTTGGATGAGTTATTCGAATGATCTTTTGGTTTCCGCTTTTGCGCTCGTGACTCTTCTACGGCTAGAGAACTCTGCACTGGTGGGATTGGGCGGTCGTGAGGGTCTCCAATTTCGTGTTTCAGCATATGCTTGACTTTGGCTGGATTTTCCACGTTTGTGCAATGGGCTCTTACGTGACCAAAGTTCCCGCATTTTCGACATAGAGGGCCGTTATGCTGACCCACATTGCCTGGTTCCGGTACACTATATGAAGGCATAGGTGGTATGAGACTTGCTGGGGCAACAATAGGTGTTGGCATGGGCCTACCGAGAGGAATGACAGGTTGTCTGTTGGGTATATTGCCTTGGCCAGCAGCTTGTTGTTTTCGTGAATTTGGCACTGGGTCTACGGTACCTGGCCGTTTTCGAGGAGGTTGTGTAGGTAAATCCTGTTTTGGGTGGGGATCCGCGCGTGAGTCGATTGAATCCCTTTTGGCAACTGACCGCGGCTCTTCAACATCGATGTCCATCGCCATAGGCAAAATAACTTCTCTTACAGACGGATCAAATATCCTTGTTGCCTTGTTGAGCATTCCTTGTATGTTCCCATCAGTGAATACACCCCTCGTTTTGGCGTCACGGACCAGCTTCCCCCAGAACTCGTTTCTCAAGAGTGATTGGGCATTTCCGAGGATAAAAAGCGAAGACTTCGCTCTGGTTAAGCCGACGTTCATACGCCTGATATCACTCAAGAAACCAACGCCACCGTTGGGAGAAGCCCTAACGCAGGAAAAGATGATAATTTCTCGCTCCCTCCCTTGGAACGCATCGGTGGTATTGAATTCTATCGCATCTACTATCTTTTGTCCGAATTCGCTCTTGAATCGTCTTCTGAGTTCAAAAAGTTGCTGTTTATATGGAGTTATTATTCCTATCATCCCAGAGAAATCCTGTTCTCGGAAATCTATCGTGATTCGCCGGAAGAGGGACAGGGCTGTGGTGACTTCCTGATGATTGACAAGCGAGTGCCCACTCGCACTTGATTCTTTACCTTGGATGTCAAAGAAACGGTAAGGCCCGAACAAGTTGCTTTGGTGCCAGAGTCTCTGACGGAGTTTCACCATGTCCGGTCCATCTTGAAGTTCGGAATCGTAAAACTGCGCGCTTGGGAATCTGCTTATTTCAGGATGCATGCGGTATTGAATGCTCAGTAGATGAATGTCATCAGGGTGGTTCATCTGCATTCTAACAAACAATGACTGTTCAAACATATACCGAGCGGCATCACGTGACAGGACGGTGGGAGGCTTGTTTTAGTGTCAGTATACTTATTTCTTTAAATGCAAAGCCCAGAATGGGACTTACCAATTGCTTCGGGTCACCAACCAAAATACACTTGGTGCAACCATATTTCAGAGGGATCAGCGCGCTCAATTCTATGGATTGAGCTGCTTCGTCAATGACCACGGTGTCAAACTCAACATTCACACTCTTCAGCATCTCATGACCAGCTCCACTGAGGGTAGCACATATAATTTGGCCCTGATCCATAATCTCCTGCTGAATTTTTCGACGCATAATGTCTTGGTTACGCCTGTCCGTGCTTTGTGCATCCTGTTGTTCATCTATCTGCCGCCCTTTGACCCTGATTTTGTTCGTTAATTCTCTTTCTTCTTGCTGCAATTTCAACCCATCTTCATGCTTATTGGCAAATGCATTGTCCTTTGCAGCGCGCACTGCATCTCTCTCAGCAAGCAATTTATTCATTTCCTCCCGAAGCTGTGACGAGTCGACCTTCGCTCCTCCTGCAGCTTTCTTGAGTGCTTCTTGCCCTGATAACCTAGCATCGATGAGATCATCCAAGGTAACATCTTTGACAGCTGCGTTTATGGCGTCTGAACGACCTAGACGAACAATATTGGGCCTGAAGTTTTCACCTGCCGATGTCCGTATACCATCTTTGAAGCGCAACACCAACTCGTCAACTGCAGCATTGCTAGGAGCGCAAACAAGAATCTTCTTCGCCCCTTTTGATGGTGCCGCACCGGCTTTATCACCTTCAGGTGTGAGAATTGATCCAACAATACCGACAACAGTTTTCGTTTTTCCTGAGACTTGATTTAGCATCGCGTTTTCGAAGGGAGTGAATTGTAACTGTACCTGTTCCCGGAGGACTATCAAGCCACATATGTTAGCAAAAATGTGCCAATTTGATCATCAGGGTTCAGCCTTACCCTTGAATTAGTGTGAAGCCTTCGTTGTTAGTGGCAGCGCATATCGCTCGTGCTTGAGGTTCATTAACCTGGTAGTTAGACCTCATACGTTCGACTTCATGATCCAATGACCTTACGAGAGGAGAGGGACGGGCATGTAAGATTTCATCCAGAAGGTCATAGTACGCCAAGCTGAGCAGAGCTCCATACTCTCGTTCTAGGGGTGTAAGCCTGTAAAGGGAGAATCAATAAAGCACCTATTAAATTAGTTCAATGGGTTAACATACGACAAAATCTTAGCAATCCGGTATTTGGCTTTCACCTTCAATGTCGGTAACATTAAGGGCGACGGAAGACAGCGTAATGACATCTCAACAACAGTCCGCTTCTTAGTGATACCAACAACTCTGGCGAGACAACTTGGTTCACTGGGAGATGAGAGTGGATTATTCGCTGCCGTTGAGACCAAAAGCACATCCGATTCCATCACAGATACTTTCTGTGTAACAAAATCGGCTTGGTCCATGGTCATATGTAGTTCCACAAAATTGTCAGCGTTCATACGAGTTGCCAACTCAAGACTGAAAACAGTAAAGTTATTTTCTTCTTTAGCCTTCCGAAACTGGTTCCAACACTCTAGCATCAGAAGGGGCTCAAATGTGCTCTTATATTCCGCCACATTTTGGAAGGTATTGGCAACCATCATATAGTCCTTTGCACTAGACCCGGGGGGGAAGTCTTGATCATGGAAGAAATCCCAGTTTAGTATTCGTCGATAGAGTGGTGACAGATCTGGGGTCAGCCGTGCTCTTAAATCTGCCGCAGAGCGTGCCTGCTTCTGAACAGCGAAGTTCACAGGCTGCCTGAAACCAGGGCGAGGTCCATCTATTAATTGCGTAGTTTTCTTGGACTTAGTTGCAAGGGCGAACAAGCCGGTCCCATCATCCTCGTCATCCCCCTCCTCTTCAGACGAAGAGCTTTCGTCGGCAATGACTATGGGTCCCTTCTTCGGGGCATTTGTTGGCTTGATATTGGTACCCTGAAGCGCTGCACCTATAGTGGACTGCATGGCAAGCTCCTTCTCTCTTTCCATCTCTTTCCTGAGTCTAATCCGTTCGGCAACATCTGCTCTGACTCTCTCCATAGCGGAGTCGAGCTTGGATTTAGTCTTTGGAACCCCCTTGGGCACGATAGAGGAACGTGCCTTTGGTGGGGTGGGAAGAGGACCAGAAGCCTTGGATTGCTGCTTCAATTTATCACTTATAGCTGTCCTTTCGGATCTCTCGAGGGCAGCTGCAAGATCTGCATCTGCAAAGCCGTCATCGTAATCATCATCTAGAATTTCGATGACCTCCTTGTCAGTCTCCCGTTTGATCTTGGTGTCGTCGATTGGAACTGTCCATTGAGCCAATGTCGCTTGTTTCTTCGTATCTGATTTTCTTGAGATATGCTTCTCAGATACGACTGGTTCACCACAGGCAGCCCTCAGATCAGCCTTTTGCTGCTCGGTCATATTCGTTTGATACTTGTTTTGGTCTCCTCTAGTTGCAAACTTCATCAATCTCGATATTCCATCTGGCTCCACAGTAATATTAGCTTGTTGAAGCTGCTTCAATACTTTGCAAAGCAGGCCGTGGCATATTCGAAGTAGCGGTTCATCACGCAACCTTAACCACATAGCTATCTTGTAAATACTTTGGTTTGCAAACTGTAGAAGGTCTATCCCTGTCTTGGATATCCTCTGCGAATTTGCCTCGAATGCCGATTCGGGGACCAAAGGAGCAATCGCTTTCTCGAATGCAGGAAAACTCGAAAACAGCGTATCCGCATACTCCATGGTATCTCTTGTAAACTCGACCAATGCCCCCCGGTCTTGAGTTTTTTGGAAGTTGATGGTTTCCTCAAAGATGGCCCCAAGCAGCCTCCACTGGTACTCCCAGAATTCGGAGAGTTTATTTTTCTCACCTCTCGTGGTAAATTTACCTTCTTGTAGGAGGAGTCCATCTTGAGAATCGCAAAGGATTTGAATCAGGTACACACATGTTTTTACCAGGCTGGGCATCGGCCCAAATGTGCGCATCTGGGTAATCCTTCGTATGCCCCATATGAAAGCGTCAATCGCAGTGTCGAAGTTATTCGTCAACATAACCGTGAGGCCTTCAACCTTTCCTATAGTATTAAAAGCTTGTTTGATAATATCTACACCAGGGAGGTAGTAGCCGTTCTCCGGAGAGAAAAGGCTTGCTATAACAAACCTGCTTGCCTTAGGATGCCGGAGAATTTGTACCAGATTTTCAGGATCAAATTCACTAACTCTGTTAAGAATTTCCCCAACTGTGGCATTTAAGAGACCCAGTGTCTTATTGAACTCAAGCTTTGCAGCCCATAATGGAGAGTCGCTGGGCTTGGGTTCTGGATTTTGTGCCTTGTCATCTTGGATGCGAATCTTCTCAAGTCCAACCAGATCTAGTAGGCTACCTAGAATATCACAAGCAAGCTCGGTGTCATTAACAACGAACTGGTCAAGTACAGTATTGTACAACTCTTGGAAGTAAGAAGTTATGGTTTCACTGGGAAGAGATTTATCCTTCGACAGTAACCGATAATCCTCATATATAATCCTGCAATTGAGGATTAAGGCATACTGAAGAATAGCCCTTGCCTCCGCACTAGCTGCTGCCAAATTCTCGCTGACGTCCTTAAAGAGCGAGTGGGACTTAGAGAGAACTTTCCGCAAAGGGCCCATGTGTTGCTGTACTAACTTGACAGCAGTCCGGCAAAGAATGTGCTCCACGGACCCGGAAATCCCTTTTTTCGAGAGTTCATCCAGTGACATTCGTAAAAGCTTCATTCCCTCTCTCAAACAAATGGATGTAGCTATAGGTTGGCTCTTCGGATTCTGGTACTTGTTCAGGAGGTTGAACAGCAGGTTAGATGATGCCTGTGGCCTGTTTGACGGCCGCATAGTTTCGGCAAAGGGAACGATCCAGTTCGTATAGCTCTGTAATGCGGCACCATAATTATCGCCGATGTTTTGGTCCTGTAGAAGTGTGCCTTCTATCTGAGGATTCGAAAACACCCAATCGACAAAGGTAGTAGGACTGACGGGTGAGGCTGCATCCCAAAAATCATAGCGTAGTTTGCGCATTAGCTCTCCAATCAGCAACAAGATATTTTCCAGATATTTTTCCTTATCTGCAACATGATTGATAGTGAATTTGATGAGGTCTTCATTTGCACCACAAATGCATTTGAGAATAAGTTCTCTAGACGCATTCTGGATTATAGTCAATGCCCCCGAGAAGAACCGAGTGAGGTCCTCTTCATTCCCAAACTCTGCGGCTCGTCTTATGGCCTTGGTGAGGAACGGTAATAGCTCCTTCTCAAAAACTGTAGGCTCGATCTTAGGTAGTCGCCTTGTGCATGTGTATGTGGCCCACTCTTGTAGGCCTTGATCTTTGTCAAAAAGGAAGACAATCATAGCTGGCAAATCATGGTCCACTTTCAGCTTACTCTTTCGTTGCTGTATCGCGGAAAAGGTGAACCTAAAATACGAGGCAAGAGGTTCGTATTGGAGCAGTGTTGGGTCGCAAAGGACATCGAACATAGCGTACAAGGCCTCTTTATCTATGTTGTTCAACCGCCTATCCTGAGGCGGCAAGCTTTGAATGGCTTGTTCACACAATTGTAGTATTGGAGTAATACGTTCGACATCCCATTGATTAAGCTGCTCGAAAAAGCCCTCAATCTCTGCCATGTCATATTCCCTGGGGCACAAATGTTAGAAGTGGTAGAAAACACAGCTGAGGAGGAGGAAAACCTTTGCATGTCAATGAACATCTCCCGCTTCTTCTCGTGGAACGTCTTGACGCACTCTGCGCATCGTGAAAGTTGTTTTATGAGCTGATCCTTCACCCAGGGAAGGGTGCCATGATCAATAGCGAAGAGCTTCAGAAGAGTTTGTGCTTTTTCTATGCGCTGGCTCGTATCAAGAGAACATGCTGGTTCTTGGGAGCTGTGTTCAAAATCTTCTGTCAGGTCGCAGAACCAGTGAAACTCGTCGGATATGCTTGACAGAGCCCTATGTTATTGGAGTTTAGTTTGATTCCCATAATAATAGCCAGAATACAGGTGCATACCCCAGAGCCTCGAGTACCTGCTGCTCTTCCGTGGCCATTTTGGATCTTGCTCTGTTCCTAGAATACCTCCAGACAGCCTCCTTTAGTTGAACGAGGGGGTATGCCGTGTGCTTCCGGAGGCAAAGCACTGTACGTGATAGCTTGGATGCGTGCCGGGGATGTGCGCAGCCGAAGCTGGTACGCGCCAGATGATGTTGGGGTTGGCAGGCGTGATTTTCTAGACCATTGATACTGTACTGTAGGGCAAAAGGTCTAGCTACATAAGTACATTTGTAAGTGCATATACGTATTACATATACATACGTATTACATATTTACATACTTACTTAGCATGGATACCAATAGTTGATTAGTCAGCAAACAAGATGTACGCTCGGCATGTAGTCATTGACAACAACAAAAAAGTTAGATACATATACATACGTATCCTTTTTTAAAAAGTTATTCAGAGGTACCGAGGTCTATTTTGTATGCGTACTGAAGGTACCTACAGAATATGTCGTAAGGACGCTACAATGCATGCGACAAAAGCTACAAGGTCGTGCAACGATACAAAGTAAGCAATGAACGTCAGACTACCGTAGATATCACTCTTGTACAGTAGAATAGGGATCTGCAATGAAGAAAGTTCATATCCGTACTGTGCGCTACTACTGGGATATCGAACACAGGCAGGTGCGTCAAACCCACGAGCTGCTACTCTTCAGTGCAAAATGCAGATTATTTAAATGTTCCTCGCCGAATGCGGGCCACAAATCCCCCTCCACTGGTAAAAATCAAAGCAGCCCTCAGAACTATTAACTACTTAGGTTCAGCGTCCGCCCCCCGAAGCTAGCTGCTCTAATCTACTCGCCAGAACCTTGTGTTTTTTCATAACCTCCACCCACTCCTCTTCTTGTTCCTCCTCCTCTCCCCAGTCCTGTCCCAAACACGCCACTATCCCGCTAAAATCCCCACCGAGCCTGCCCAAGCTTCCTGCCGCATATAGGACTTGAGTCAACAAACTCTCTCGCGCGCTTTTATCCTGGAGATTGGGGAGATATGTCTTAAGTGTAGCTTCTAAAAGCGCAATGAGATGTAGTATGAATGTCGACAGCGGAGATGGAGGGGCGCCACTCTCAACATCATCAGGGTCGCCTGTCGTGAAGAATGAGCCGTGCGTGATGGAAGGGTTTGGTGAGGGGAGGGGACTAGGTGACGGGTCTGGAGAGCTGTCAGGAACCAGTAGCGTAATTGAGGGTTGAAGGCTCTGGCTGGCGTTGGTATCGGGGAAAATGGAACGGTACATAGACACAACAGCAAAGCTCTGCTCTCTGAATATTTCAATCCACCTTTTCAGATACCTCTCCGTATGTTGCCCTGTGGGCGCCGGTGTTGCATTCTCCCCAGCGCGACGGCGACTAGAATTTGACCTCTCCAGAGGGGGAGCACCAGCCATACTCCTCTTTTGCCGCCTAAGTCTCTGGTCTTTCTCCTCATCTGCTAGTTCCCGAAGTGGCTCCAGCGCTTGGAATAGGCCTTCTACCCAGCTCAACCTGCATACTAGGAAAATGCTCCGGGCGATATCCACATGTTCATTCATCTCCGGGACTGCACGCTTCAGCCAGCCAATAGTTTTCATCGCCATGGGGAGCTTGATGCTACCAGTCAGCGAGCTTGTCAGATTGCTGACCATTGTGCGCTGGAGGGCTTCGCATTCTCTGGATATTGATAGAATAGTCGAGGAGGTGGGGTACGATGTGGCAAGTCTGCGGACATGAGCGAGAATATCTAGTGAGGTGGGATAATTGCCTGACGATATTGATGAAGAAAGGAGTGTAGGAAGCTCCAGAATGTCCAGTATCCGGTCAAGGTTTCGCGAGAGAAGGTGTGCCTTTGATCGACCTGTAATTGCTGGTGCGTCTTTCTGAAACTTCTGAGTGAAGTTTTGTATGGTATTATCAAGGCTTAGGATTGATTTGGACCCAGGAGTGGTTGATTTTGCTGAAAGTGCTGCGCAGGAGCGTTTCACGGTGTCGATAGACTCAGATAGGGTTGACAGGTGCCGCGACGAGGCGATTAATGCCTTGTGCGATCGCGACGAGAGGGACTGAATGGAGACATTTAGGGACTGCGAGCTTGATTGGAGAGCTACTGGCTCAGTGGTCAGAAGGGACGACAGGGGCAGAGATGCCAGGCGGGAGAGGTAGGCTGAGTACAGCGGGTCCGTTGGGACTGCCTCTTTCACATCCAGTTTCGGGGCCAGAAGCTCGAGGAGGGGTTCAGAAGAGCTCATGGCGGTGACCATGACCAGGTAGCTACCTACCCACGTCTCGTCATACACCCACCCGACTGCCAAGTGCGTCATGCGTCAGTGTACCGGCTAAGTTCCGCAACATCCCGGGTGTCACAGCTGCAGCTCGCTGATCGAAGAAAAGTCTCAGTCATTATCGGTCGCTGTCCGCTCCCACCAGGATTTCTGACAGTGGCAATTATCAACACCGAGATAAACCAATTGGTGAATGTCCCCCAAGTATCAACCAAGTATAACTTTTTCTTCGCTATAGCCTCGGGCCATCTTTCTGATAACATGCAACCAGACTACTAAGTACGGATAAGGTCTGGACTAACACGCCGTCAACTCACTTATCAGATCCTTCTCGGTTACCACACAAACTAACGGCAGAACAGAACACCTACGCCAATTAACCTCGAGGGCAGCTCAATCCCACTTTTTCCCGGCGCTTTATCACTCGGCTGGTGGCCATAGGCTGCCCTGCAATGAGTGCCACCGGGTTTGCGTCCTCCCCGGCGGAGTTTGATGATGAGACAAGACATATTGTAGCACCGCCTGCTTGCTCGGAGCATCATCTACACCACCGCCATCACCAAGAGGCACTTCTAAATGGGACTGCTCCCGGGGCTGGTTCGGCAAGAGACGATAAAGACGAAGGAGAGATAGTGATTACTGCGGCTCAGAAAATGCTGGCAGCTTGCTCCGGCAGCTTGCTAACAAGTCTACTAGGTAAGTCCATGAAACTACATACCTCTGTGACTGTGCATGAGATTGACGTTTCTCTTGCAGTGACGCCCCTCGACGTCGTGCGAGTTCGACTACAATCTCAACCCACACAGCCCTCAAACACATCACCTATACCAACAACTCCAATAAATATACCCGAGACTTCCCTCCGTGCACATAAACTCGTACCTCCACAGTTCCAATCCACCTGGGCCCGACTGCCCACAGAAACGGGCGTAACTGCCTGCTGCCGAGAAGTGTTCTGGAACCCGAACAATGCCGAATTCTGTATTGCCTCACCATCAAACTCTACATCTACTGCCTTCGCAGACGCTTGTGCGATAGAAGAAACATCCCGACGGAGCTTTACTGGAACCTGGGAAGGATTGGTGAAGATCGCAAGATATGAAGGAACGACAAGTCTCTGGCGAGGCCTTTCGCCAACTCTACTCATGGCCATCCCGGCTAATGTAATATACTTCACGGGGTACGACTCATTACGAACATCCCCGCTCAGTCCATTCTCGGAAATGAATTCGACCTGGGCACCATTACTGGCTGGGTCATCAGCGAGAGCTATTGCTGCTACGGCCATATCACCACTGGAGTTATTTAGGACTAGACTATGGGCAGTTAGTACCCCCAAGGCCAACGGGAACGGCAATGGCGGTGTAGTAAATGAGACTGGTGCATTCAGGAAGACTGTATCTGGACTGATTGGTATGGTCAAAGCGGAAGGCTGGACATCACTTTGGCGAGGCCTTACACTTACATTGTGGCGAGATGTACCTTTTTCCGGAATCTACTGGTTTGGATACGAGACTATCAAAAAGCGCCTTCAAGCTCAAAACCTGCGGAGGAATCGGCAGCTTTTCCCCTTGAATTCGCCTGCAGGCAAGGTCGATACCAATTCAAATACATTCACCGATTCGTTTATTGCAGGAGCGCTATCTGGGATGGTAGCGGCATTTTTGACAACTCCATTTGATGTAGGAAAGACAAGGATACAGGTTACGCAGCATACTTCCCCCCCAGCGGCAGGCGGGCCGGCAGCAGTGAGGGCGGGGTACGGTGGTGGGGCAGGGCGCGTGTATAAGAGCATGCCGAGTTTGCTTCGTGAAATTTGGAAGGAGGAGGGAGTGAGAGGGCTGTGGAGGGGCTGTACACCCAGGATGTTGAAAGTTGCCCCTGCGTGTGCGATTATGGTGAGTGATTGCCCAATGCTGACGCTACGAAATATGCTTGTGTGGGTGCCTGACGCTCCTGGATACAGATCTCGAGCTACGAGGTTGGGAAGCAATGGGCAGAGAAGCATAACCAGACAAAGCGGGAATTGGGGGAGTAGTCAACATAATCAAAGTATTATGGCACCCATTTGAAAAAACTTGCGATGTGTGAGTGACCGAGCATCAGTTAGAGCGTATATCGTATCTCCTCTCTACCCCATCCCCCAGCCTATATTCTATATGTACGGATCATCATTTGTTTTTTTTTCTTTCGGCTTGGTCTCTCCCGGCTTCTTTCAGCTTCGCGTCTGGCATTTGTTTCTTGATTATATTACATGGTGTGGTTTGATACAAAAATGGGCATCATAAAAGATCTATATCACAAGCCAAGCATATATCTCTTTCTACTACCGATATTGCAATGTTTGCAACAGATACAGGTTTAGTGGAACTGATTATGTGGGTGAGTGCGGGGTGAAGATGAGGTGGGATCATTGTATGTACATACATATATTGGATGCTGTACAATATTATACTTTGAAGTTTGGTGCGATGCTATTGGACAGCAATTCATCTTGCCCGTCTGGTACTCACAAACATACCCCTGTCGACCAAGATAACCTGCGGGGCCTCAATCTTTTAAATACATGCGATAACTAGGTATGTGATGTGGGCTATATACACTCCAGCCTTATTTCGATCCGTATCCTATTTGCACAAGGATCTAGGAACTCGAGACGTCAACTCAAGTACCGACAGGATCTCGATAAGAATATCTATGCTAGTACTCTTTAGTTTAGATGTATCAGTGCTCTCGTCCGTGTCACACCACAGCATCCTATCTCTACATATGTCATGCATATTGACCCCGCCCACTCTGCATACATTCTTCCACTCTTCCAGTTTGAATTTCATTTATCACTAATAGTCTGGTTGCAGACTCAGGCTATTCAGGCTACCATCTTGACCCGACCGGGAGCTAAAACAACTCAAAACGTAGTCCATGTCTATCATGTCTAGCTCCCGGATCACGTAGTTTGGACCCTGGAATCGCGCAATGGCAAGTCATAGCTGTCCAATGAGATGAGTGACGAGTGAGGTCCCTATGGGCCCTGTCTTTGCAACTGTCTTGTGGGGTCTTGATCGTATTCGACCAATTCACATTCATCATTTTCAGTAGACAGCAGCACATTAATCCCATCCCCAGGCTTGCTTTTACGTTTCGCGGCAGCTACACAAACAAAAAGGCAGTTCAGCTCAGCGTCGATATTATTGCACCATCCGATCCTACTGCGTAAAAGCAGGCCTTCACTTCTACCAGCAATTCAATATGTGTCGCTGGGTCATATTTAAAGGCCGCAACGAGATTCTTCTTGCAGACTTACTCCTTCGCCCAGCTCACTCAATTCTCACCCAGTCATATGATTGTAGGCTTCGACTGGTATGTCCTCACCGATCACGCTGAGCTACAAGATGCTAATTCTGTAATGCACAGGACCAACGTCCACACAATGGTGATGGCTTTGGCGTAGGCTACTACACCAACCCCGAGCTCGGCGAAGGTCCCTGCATATTCACTTCCACGACCCCAGCATGGAACTGTACCAACCTCGCCCGTTTAGCAGAAAAGACGACCAGCTCGTTAGTGTTCGCCCATGTACGAGCTACGACTACAGGGGCGTTGAGCGAGAGCAACTGCCATCCATTCTCATACCATAGCTTAATGTGGATGCATAACGGACATATTGCCGGGTTCAAGAAAATAAAACGCAGGATTGTCGAAGAGATTAAGGATGAATATTTTCTTAGTGTGGAGGGTAGTACGGATAGTGAATGGGTACATTCTTGCCCCCCTATCAGTCACTTACATCTTTTACCTCCAATGGTTGCTAATAATATACGGCTTAGGCATTCGCACTCTATCTTGACACCCTCGACTCCCTCGGCGCCGACCTCAAAAACCCTCCCGCAACTGGCTTTGGCCACACCCTCCTCCGCAATGCCATGCTCCAAACAATTTCCCGCCTCAATACCTTCCTCCAATCTGCCTCCATCACCGAACCCTCCCTCCTCAACTTCGGCCTCTCCGACGGCCACACTGTAATCTGCACTCGCTACGTCTCCTCCAAGACCGACGAGGCCGCATCCCTCTACTTCTCCTCTGGTACCCGATTTCACGAGTACCGCCCTGGTGGATTCTATCGCATGGAGCGCCACGATAAAGGCCAAGATCTAGTCATGGTTGCGAGTGAACCACTGACGTTTGAACGTGGGGATTGGGTTACGGTGCCGACGAATAGTATTATGAGTATTAATAAACAAACGGTGTTGATTCATCCCGTGGTGGATAATTACTACCAACCAGACCCGAGCTTTAGTAGGAGTGCGGCATTTGCGGAGAGTAAGGGGATGGTGGGCAGGGCGCCGGAGAAGGGCGTGGTGGGAAGGGGGAAGGGGATGAAGGGGAGTGAGAATAGTAGTGATGCGAGTGGGTTGGAGGTGGATAGGTTGAGTACCCCGGGGCCGGCACCGGGGGGCTGCCCTGGGCAAGGGGGGAAGTTGCATGTGGCCCCGATGGTGGGGGTGTCATCTTGAGTCTGTAGAGTGAGGTTAGATGGGGATTTCTTGCATTTTTTTTCATCTTGCAGATTGGCGTTTTATCCTCTCTTGTCTTTGCTATGGCTTGCTTGTGGAGATGTGGGTGCATGACTGGGTGTATGGTCTAATAGAGCTGGCTGGTGTGTTTTTAGATACCATTTCAAGTTCTATTGGTCTTTTGGCTTATTCCTTTTTCACCCTCTTTTTCATCAAATTGTTGTTGTTTAGTTGTCTTGTGGGTTGCACGAATTTGTGTGCGTTATATCATACTAGTAGCCGAGTAAATTTCTATTTGTGGAAATTTCTAAGGTGGAGTTTCAGTATTAGTGGAGATGAAATGCCATTGGCAGGTCCTGAGGGTGTCGATATGCTTGCAATGAGGGATGATGGTAGGCTTGACATGAACGATTCATCTCGACAGCTGTCCGGCTGTAAGCACTTGAGGGAGCCATTACTTTAATGTAGCATGTATAGGCATATACTTACGCTTACGACCTGATAACTCCGTTCAGAGCCTCAAAGTTGATTGGCTATTTAGTCAGTAGGGTTTGGTGGATATTGATTGAGCAATTGAAGTTGGAAATATACTCCGTGAGATGGGTATATGTAGCGCCTAAGTAGTAATAGTTTACCAGATATTTGAACATGAGGCCATTCCGTCAGTTTGCCTGGACAGTTTGCTTGGTTGGGTTGAGCCTTCCGCTGCGAAACTGTAGATAATACCTACCTACGTACATAGGTAAGGTGGTAGACCCCACTCAGATTGCGCCATCATAATATCGCTAGCCTCACTGGGCGCGGGAATATAACGGGGTCCTTGTGATATCATGTACTACTCCGTATGTAGGAGACTTATCTACCTTCGGTTGGGGCTTGGCGACGCGGAGCTAAGGGTCATATATAGGTATAGGTATGGAGTACTCCATAGCTCTAGGACGGGATCATCATGGGAGGGCAATACGGTAGATCAGAGATCACCACAGGGCTTTCAGTAAGCTGCGTGCGGGAATGGGGCCGCCTCATAGCCTAAGGCTCTCTTCAGGGGAAAGGTGTATATATAGACTCAACAAAAAAAAAAAGGATGGTAAATTGAGGAGCTGGCATTGTTTGCTCCTACATATTATTCCTACCCTGAGGGGGCTATATGGTGAAGGGGGGAAGATGCTCTAGTTTTCGAAACAATTTACCTGGTGTACAGAGGTACCTAGCCTTGCCAATGCAGCTGCCTTTTCTCACATAGTGTTGATGTTGGGTCCGATACAATTGTGTATATATATAGTTGTTTTCGGGCGCCATATCCAGTAGCGTACGCGGAATAAACGACTTCCCAAAAAAAAATCCCCCCAAGGTCAAGTCACCATCACGGATCAAGTCTAGGCTGAAAACTGTTTTAGGTTGATTTCTTGGCGTGGGGAGAGAGCATGTTGTCATGTGATTCATTTACCAGGTATCACTGTCAATTCACGATGGCTGAAATTTAATCCATCAAAAATGCCCTACAACATTGCGATGGCAAGCGACTTCTTCTACCCCCAGCCAGGGGGGGTAGAGTCACACATTTACCAACTCTCCTCAAAGCTCATTGACCGCGGCCATAAAGTCATAATAATAACACACGCATATGGCGACCGAACGGGTGTGAGGTACCTCACAAATGGGCTGAAGGTCTACTACGTTCCGTTTTTCGTCATCTACCGCGAGTCAACGTTTCCGACAGTCTTCTCATTCTTTCCAATATTCCGGAATATCATCATCCGAGAGAAGATTGACATTGTGCATGGGCATGCGAGCTTGAGTAGTTTGTGCCATGAGGCAATCCTGCATGCAAGAACTATGGGTTTGAAGACTTGTTTCACGGACCATTCGCTCTTTGGGTTTGCCGATGCAGCGAGTATCTTGACGAACAAACTACTCAAATTCACATTGAGCGATGTGGACCACTGTATTTGCGTGTCGCACACATGTAAGGAGAATACAGTTTTGAGAGCAGCTCTGGATCCCAGCACCGTCTCGGTGATACCAAACGCTGTAGTAGCGGAGAACTTTCGACCCGACCCTACAGCAGCATCACCAGACACAATCACAATAGTCGTCATCTCTCGTCTCTTCTACAACAAAGGCACGGACCTGCTCGTTGCAGCAATCCCTCGAATATGCGAGTTGCATCCTTCTGTGCGGTTCATCATTGGTGGCTCTGGGCCCAAAGCTATCGACCTTGAACAGATGCTGGAGAAAAACATGCTCCAAGATAGGGTGGAGTTGTTGGGTCCAATCCGTCATGAAGCAGTCAGAGATGTAATGGTCCGGGGTCATATATATCTCCACCCGTCACTAACCGAGGCGTTTGGAACGGTTATTGTGGAGGCTGCTTCTTGTGGGCTGTACGTTGTCTGTACAAGGGTGGGTGGTATACCTGAAGTTCTCCCATCACACATGACGATGTTCGCAAAGCCAGAGGAGGACGATTTGGTTGCTGCAACAAGCGGGGCGATTCACGCCCTTCGGCATGGCCGCGTGAGAACGGATAAATTTCATGAACAGGTTAAGCAAATGTATTCGTGGACGGACGTTGCTGCCAGAACGGAGAGGGTCTATGATCACATCACAAAATCGAGGAACCTGAGCCTGTTGGAGAGGTTAAAGAGATATTACGGATGTGGAGTTTGGGCCGGGAAGTTGTTTTGCTTGTGTGTGATTGTGGATTATCTCTTGTGGGTGGCATTATGCTATTGGTTTTCAGAGGATAAGATCGATATTGCAAGGAATTGGCCGAAGAAACGCCGGCGAGGGATGCTAGACGAGAAGGACGCGGTTAGGAATCGTGTGGAGAGAGCGAAGCGGTGACCAGGTGATCCCGGAAGCGGGGAGGTAGTGTGGGAGCCGTCCTGCCTGATCAGAGCGCGATCGCCACGATTTGCAGTTGCAAAGATGCATAGATCTCGGAGTTTAGCATGTCAATAGGGCGTTCATAGGTGTTGCGGCAGTACCATAACAAAAGTGTCTTCTTGTATAGTCGCCGAGGAGAATCGGCCAATCCTGCTTGGCGCTGGTCATGATAAAAACCCTCCTATTGGAGGGAGCGTATTGTCCGAGCAAAGGCTGATGCTGCCTGGGCGATGATGGGCATTGCAAAAGTAATTTCAATGCGTGAGCGATGCCGGGTGAAAATGGTACTGTATATAAGCAGGCCGAGCTAGAGTTTTGCTCGTTGTAAACACACTGCCCCTCCTTAACCCCGCCATCACATCATCAGCACCAACAACATCATATATTCACAACCCTCTCTCCGAAACACCCCAATTGACATACCCCACAATTCAAAATGGTTAGTTTCACAATATTCCATGGCTATATTTCAGGACTAGCTGTTCGACATCTAACATTTGCTACTATGTAGCCTCGCAAGTTCCTAGTCGGTGGTAATTTCAAGATGACCGGCTCTAGGGCTGCCACCAACGAAATCGTTGGTCGTCTCGCAAAGGCAGACTTGGACCCCAATGTTGGTATGTTCTCCGCGCTATGTCCGAAATGCTGCCCGCTGCAAGCTAATTATGGGATGGGAACTACTAAGAGGTGGTAATTGCCCCAACTTCACTCTACCTTTTCCAGGCCGTGGAGATCCTTGAGAAGGCCGGTAACAGGCAAATTCAAGTTGCCGCCCAGAACGTCTACTACGAGAAGCCAGGCGCTCACACTGGAGAAATTGCTGTTGAGCAACTCAAGCAAGATGGTATCAACTGGACACTCCTTGGCCACAGTGAGCGTCGCCAGGGCGGCGAGACTGATGAGGTTGTCGCCAGAAAGACCAAGGCTGCTCTTGATGGTGGCTTGAAGGTCATTCTCTGCATTGGAGAGAGTGCCGATGAGCGCAAGCACGGAAAGACCGAGGAGGTCAACGCAAGGCAGTTGCAAGCCGTGATTGATGCTGGTGTAAAAGACTGGACCAACATTGTTATTGCCTATGAGCCAATCTGGTATTGATTACCTTCCACGTGTCGCTGTAGAGGGTAAGATACTTATTTTCTCTGTGGACTATAGGGCCATTGGAGTTAAGGCCCTCCGACCTGCAACCCCAGAAGAGGCCCAGGGCACCCACGCTGAAATACGGAAGTGGCTTGCTGGTGCCGGCCTTGAAGGTAACGCTGCTGAGGATACCCGTATTCTTTACGGTGGATCCGTTACTGCTGCAAACAGCAAGGGCTTGGCTTCTCAGCCTGACATTGACGGGTTCTTGGTTGGTGGTGCCAGTTTGAAGCCTGAGTGTAAGCCTCCTCTACCCCCCTTGCCCCCCATACCGGGTTTGGCCAATGCTGATGGTCCTCGGATAATAGTCATCGATATCATCAACTGCAAGCGTGCTTAAAATTTTTACCCAAGTCAGAGTGGAGTATTGGCTCAATGGAAAGGGAGTTGAGTGCAATTGCTGGGAGGAATCTTGTAATTGGATAAAAATGAGCATAAAGAGTAGATACAAAACTTTCCCAAGTGTGTAGAGTACAAGCTATGAAACAAAACCTGACGTGATAGACTGATCTATAACTCCGCGAGCTGACCGAGTACCTGTCTAGCTATCGGCCTGGCGTGGGGAACCTTCGGCTTTGGGGATCACTTTGAATTTACATAGTCATCCAATCCCAAGCGAGACTACTAGTAGCAGCCCCACTATTCGCAATGTCTCTATGGTGTACACATCCAGCGGCAATATAAGAAACAGCACCCCTAAGTGAGTACTCCAGTCAAACAGCTAACCTGAGCCTGGCAGACAACGTTTAAAATGTATAGCAATGGTAGTTTTCAATACGAGTTGCCATGCGGCCCCGAGGATCTATTTCAGCCACACCAGCACCAGATTGGCTAATGCCGTGAATAAGAGGTATGGAGGACAATCATTGACACAACCAGGTCAGGGAAGGGTAGTTTGATTGACTGTGTTTTTATGTATTCTACGCTTGATATCAATTATGTTATCAGGAAGTTCAGGTTGCACCAAAGTCGTAAGTGTGAGTCTAGCCTAGGCACAGGACACCAGACTTCCTAACTATATCTCATGGTTTTACTCCAAATATGAAGTCTACAGAGGCACAGAACAAAAGTCTTTGGGGGAGGATGTAAATGGGGGTGAATTTGTGAATTTAATGAGAGTGCCCAGGATTGGTCATTTTCCGGAGGTTAGTGCCCCCCTAATTGACCCACCGTTTTGCCACCTTGCACCCGATATAAATGCATGGTCGAGGCCTACACGCCGCCGTGGGCTTGGTGGGATATCCGGCCTACACAGGGTAGAAGAGGTGGGGGGGGGTGGGTTATCGGGGGTCATGTGGGATATTGGATATTGGGTCCATTTTGGTGAGATGTGAGGGGTTACCATATTGTAGAGCGTAGTTGGTATTGAATATATCACGTGTTTGCGAGTTGAATCGGAATTCTTGCCAGTCGGTGGGTGGGGACGACTGTTGGATGATCGGGGTGACGTTTTGGATGGGGATCTTGACAGACCTCTCGTGGGGTGTAACAGCGCCGATTCCTCCGCCGGCCCATGTCTATCACCCCCACTCCGTCCCGACGACTGTCCAACCCCCAGGAGCCCCTGCGGATTTTCATCATGATCAGAATCCTCGTCCGTAGCCTTTAGTTGTGTCGACCAACCCCCATGAGTGACTTGAGTCTCTTACCCGTTTATTACCAGCAATTCCAGTGCCTGGTGATGTTGAAACGGTCCGATAATCACTACCGGCCGCCCGGTACAGCCCGTTGATAACTTGAGGTGGAGGGTCAAGCTCTTTGAGGTCGAGATCCGAATCGGAGTCTGACGGTAGAGGAGACGGTGATCGTGGTGGTGAATGGTGAGATAACATCTGCCCCTTTTTATGTATGAGGGCCAGTGCAGAACAAGGAAGGGGGGTTGGGCCGCTGGCTGCAGGGCATGTAGCCCTCCAGATTGGTTTTGTTTTGCCTGTCGTTCTCCCGCCTATGTACGGTAGCACTGACAGCTGTGTAGTTGCAGGTAAAATGTGCTGGGATTCCGTTGGTGCAAGATCATGGAGCCGGGACCAATAGGAGCGAAGCCGTGTATGTTGGGCCGTGCGCACTACTAGTCCGTTGCTGAATGTATTGTAGATGTGTCCCGAGGGCAGTGGCAGTCGTGAGCGTTGTTGTACTGTGGTAGACTACTTACTGGTCGTATGCTTGGTGGGGGGGGAGGAGGCGAGTTCCAGTAGAAGTACCAAGTACAGTACGGAGTCCAGGAGGTTGTTCTAGAGGGAGTTTCAAATATAGAAGAAACCATGGGCAATATATAAACAATAAGCTCTTCCGTTGCCAATATATTGTCCCAACACAGCGAGGTAACTCTAGGTATATGTGTCGCCGTCCAGACACCGATAGAGTGGAGAGTGGCCCTGTAGAGTACATACGTCTGGATCAATAGCTGTGAGAAATGAACCTTGATTCCGAATGAATATTGGTGTGCTCTAAGATTGTACAACTATTCGGCTGAGAGTACTCCGTTTGAGGCTAGGGAGAACTTAATACCGGTATCTGGGTACCTCTAAATGGCTATCCCCCACGGCCTTCTGATGACAAGTGAGAAACGGCTTCAGGGTAACCAGAGACCGAGTTAGTGATACGAACACACATATGGGCGGATCACTGCTTTAGAGTCAAGAAAGGTCAGAAGTAGGGCGAATAGGTGGTAAAGGCTCAGCCCCAAGTACTTACTAGTACCTCTCATACTCCTAGTCTCGAATCTCATACATATTCCTCGAGACTGAACATCCAAACGAGCAAGCCCAAGATATCACGTGACATCACATCCATAACCCTGAACCACTCCACAACCCACCACCTCTCGGCCATCACCCTCCCACCCCTCGCCCTTCACCGCCTATCTCCCCACACTCTCATTCGGAATGTCATTCGACACCCCCATCCCCACATACTCCGCCTCTGACCCTCATGCGACCTTCCTCAACAGCTCCTGTCTCGATTTCCTCCTTATAGAACTCGTCCCCTTGGCACAGCGGTTAGCTAGTGAGCTATCCGTTCATGGGGGAGGGAGTAAAGACAGCGGAGGAGGTGGTGGTGGTGGCGGATTGGGAGGAAGTGCGGGCCATAGTGGGGAGGAGTTCGATGAGGAAGAGGAGAGAGAGGCAGTGTTTTATCGGCTGGAGATGCTGGGGTATAGAGTTGGACAGGGTTTGGCGGAGAGGTATGTATACTCCTACCCTATCTCTACTATTATGAATCGCTAACACCCCCACTCTAAAACCCCAGGTTCTCCCGTGACCGCGCCCGCATGGTCGAGACCCTCGATGTCATTAAATTCTGCTGCAAAGACCTCTGGACCATCGTCTTCCGAAAACAAATTGACAACCTCAAAACGAACCATCGAGGTGTTTACGTCCTCACGGATAACACATTCCGCCCGTTTGCTAGGATGAGTACTGAGGCAGGTGGGGCGGCAGTAATACGAGCACAGCCTGTACGTTGACGATCCTATATTCCACATCCCGCATTCTCCTGACTGGCAGAGCAGTTCCTCTGGTTCCCATGTGGAGTCATACGCGGTGCGTTAGCTGCCATGGGCGTCAATGCGAGTGTGCAGGCAGAAACCACAGAGCTTCCAAGCGCAGTCTTCAAGATTGAGACAGTAAATAAAGGACTATGAACACGGCCTTGTTTTTATGAGGCTAACGATGTTCACGGTATGTCTTTATCTACCTATAAATGAGGTTACATTACTCAATCTACTGGCAGTCAGGGAATCTGTTTGTGATTTTTGCGTTTAGCTTTTAGGAGTTCTTGCTTTTCTATAGGGACTGTTTGTTGCTTGGTACTTTATTTGTTGTCTAAAGCCCCTTCCGTTTGTATTCTATATATCCGCTAGCGGGGCATCATCTTAAAGATGCATTGGGGTGTACGAGTAAAATAGTACAATAGTAAGATGATACAGAGTTGGGAGGGCGAGGTCCCTCCCATCCAATAAGAAACCAGGTAGACCATGATCCAGCCCCCATAGGCCAGTTGAGAGCCCAGCAGTCAGGGCCTCGCCTCATCTTGCTCCACACAACAGCAGCCAAATCAAAACTCAAGCTATCAGATGTCTAGGCGCGCACCGCACGATAAAGACAAAAGCCGTTGCTTATCTGTATCGTGCAATAACAAAAAGGTACTCAATCGTCAGCTCTCACATCGCACGCAGATGCAAGGGCATTAGAAGAGTAATGGAGGGAGATGAGCGAAAGAGAAAAAAGGGTTTACAACTTTGCAGCATTAGCAACAAACTCGACACCCTTAGCAATGTTTCCAGCCAATCCAGCCTTGCAAGCATCAAGGAGCTGCTTCTCATAGGCGGTGGCTTTCGCAAGAGGGTTCTGGGCCTTAGCAACACCGTGGGGGCCGAGCTCGACTGGGACAGCAAAGAAGTCAAGACCAGTAGCCTTACAGACTTCCTCACCACCCTCGACACCGACCAGGTGGATGAAAGTAGGCTCAATGATCCCCTTCTCACCCTTGGATGCGTAGGCGAAAGTCAGAATAAAAAGCCTCTTAACCGTATAAATGGGGACTTATCTTGATGACAGACTCGGCGAATCTGAACCCAGCAAAGGCCATGGACAGAGTGGCCGACCCAGTACCATCCTTGGCCTTCACAACCTCATCACCACCGAATTGAATTCCTATGGATTGAATCAGCACTATCGCTGCATATCAGGGATGGGTATAGCTAACGCTTAACCAAATCAGCTACTTTGTCAGAGGGAATGGTAACAGGTGGTTGGATCTGGCTCAGCAATGGGACAATGGTTTCACCACTGTGGCCCCCAACGACTGGGACTGTGAACTTGCGAGGGTCGCTCTCGCCAAGAATCTCAGAAACGAAGGTCTGGGCACGGACAACGTCCAAGGAAGTAACACCAAAGAGACGGGCTGGGTCAAAGCAGTTGTTCTTTTTGAGCACTTCTGCGGCAATTGGGACAGTAGAGTTGACGGGGTTGGAGATGATGAGAATGAATGCCTTTGGGCAGCTCTCAACGACTCCCTGGATGAGGCCCTTGACAATACCGGCGTTGATCTTGAAGAGGTCATCTCTGGTCATGCCGGGTTTTCCTAGCAGGTACTCAATATAGGCCGCTGTCAGGGTGGCTTGTGGGGTACGTACGGGGGATACCGGCTGGGATGACAACGATGTCTGCGCTGGCCAAGGCCTTCTTCAATCCATCGTTGGCTGGGAGGTAGCCAGTGACTTTCTGTATGTCGTAAGTCTTAGGGGTTTCATTTCACCATTTGAACAGAGAGCACATACCGCTGGAGTAGCGATGTGAGAAAGATCTGCAGCAACACCGGGGGTGTTGACGACATCGTAGAGGGATAACTCGCTGACGAGTGGGGAGTTCTTTAAGAGGAGGGAAAGTGGCTAGTAAATCCAATCGGACTGTCAGATAAACTCCCGAATGTACAGAAGCTTGTATGTGTACCTGACCGATACCACCAGCAGCGCCGAGAACGACTGCATGACCCCATCACTCAGTTAACCATCTAATCTACCCCCAGCGGGCTATCCTTCGGACACTAGACGAAAAGCACCCGCTGCACGCAGCATAAACTCACCAGCCTTCACCATTTTGCTTGTTGTTAGTATGAGAAGTGAGAGGAATCAAGGTTATCTTTTCGTGAAACGAGGAGAATCTATGGGCGATGAGAATGTCAGATTGAGAGCTTGTGGTGAGAGGTGGGGTATTAGTGGGGTGCTAGGGGGGCACGGTTAAGCTATTTTGAGTATGTACTGTAACACTTACGCTTGGGTAATGGTGAGGGGGCACAAGGTGAGAGGTGTCTTTGGCCAATAACAAATATGCCTATGCAGCCTGAGATGGCGTTTATATTGATGGTCTGCCGTTCAAGATGCCCGCGATGTGGGGAATTTATACATAGGCGCGGGAATGCAACTCAGAAGTGATCAGCATCACACGCTCGGAACCGAGACACTACATCGGAAGTTCGGTGCTCGGTGCTCGGCAACTGCCCGAACAGCGAGTTTCGCCGCTGCGGACCCTGGTCTGCCGTTCCGGTAGTGCCCGACCACAGGTAATAGCTTGTCCTTTCCATGTTTTTTTTTTCTTTTCGTATTGACTCATGAAGGCAAAAGGCAAACAGAAAAGCAATGACCCTTCCACCCGGATAGCAAAAAGATAACTCCCAAAGCCCAATCAAGATTATCCTGGCACCATTTTGATGTACGACCAGGTGGTTCTTATATGCATCTAGTCTGTCATCCCCACCCTACCCCCCCGCCTTCATCCGAAGAATTTATTCCTTCTTGGGGGCGGCAGCGGCTTTCCTGGCCTTGGCTCCTCTCAACTTAACAGGCTTGTCAGCCTTAATGGGGCGCTGGGATTGCTTAATGGCAGAAACGCGGGCAACGGCATCCTGCAGACAAATATGTCAGCATATGAAATATCAGCTATAGTTAGGACCTTATGACACAATCGTACCTTCCGGATGTCTGGCCTGTAGTAGTGCTTAGCAGTAGAGGCAACAACGGCAGCAGCAACCCTAATTTCAAAATATCAGCCCTGTCCCTCGTTAGTGATTTTGAATGGATTTCACCTACTTGCGGGCGGACTTGTCCCCCCTGAAGACGGTCCTGTTGATCATGGAAGCAGGCTTGTTGGCAACCTTATCGTTGGTCTTCTTGGTGAGGAGAACAATGGAGTTCTTCTCGCCTGGGTAGATACCAATGGCCTAGGGTTTCCACCATCCGGGTCAGCTTCTGTGGTGAACCCATTCTAGCGCCCCTCTCCTGCCCCCCTGCCCCCCATGGCCCTTGCCTTCACTTCCAAACATAAACTATCCACCAATAATGTGCTGTCACGGGATAATTCAGAGACGCTGTACCTTCTCATTGACGGTTCCAGTGTGCTTGCGGCTGTGGACGTTCCTCAAGTTCAATGGATCACGGGAGAAGACGATGTGGTTTCCACCGACGGTCCTCTTGACTAGGTAGGAGGACTGCGTGCGGACGATCTCCCAGAGAAGGTCACCAGAGACATTGTTGACTTCGGTCATTGTACCTATTTGGTGGGGTATACTACCGAGTCAGAATCTCGTTAAATCGCAGTTGGAGTTGTAGGATTGGCGTTGCGCAGTTGGGGGAAGTTGTGGGTTTGTTTTCACTTTTCAAATGTCACTGACGCACACCCGCACACACCTGGGAAAACGCTGTGACTGCTATACTATAGCCTCAAATGACTAATCAATTCATAAGTACAGAGTACCACGTGCTTCTTGGGCGGCATGCTTACATCAACCATTATGTAAGCAAACATATGATAGCAGGTATGTAGCAAAATATCCGACATGAATTCGCTTTTTAGGTACGGGCGACGACGAGTTACGAACGAGTTACACATAATCCTACTCTTGGTGGGATAGGTATAATAGGCACTCAGTATGTCTGGTATTTGCACACGCGTTGACTAAGTAGCCAACAACACCGACATAAATATTCCGACTTGCACCACCACCGCCGCCGCCCAAACAAAGACTATCAGCATCAACCCCATTGACCCCCGTGGAGACTCGTGCAAGACACAGCTGCTGCTGCACTATCAGCACACAGACCTTCCAAAGTGCAGTCCCTACGACACGGTCCCCCACCTCCCCCCACTCATCACAGGTAGCACTCTTTCACGATGTTCGCAAAATCACCAAGTAGTTTCTTGTGAGTTCCCACATCTCCGCTCGCACTCCCGCTGAGGCATGTCTAACATATATATGCAGTGGGAGCCCTACGCCCCAAGGCCCCGGCACCACCTCTGGGAGCAGTTTCTTCAACCTCAGCACCCCACTCACCAGCACCCTCTTTAGCACCCCCAGCACATCTACCCAACCCAGCAGTGGTATATTTGGCACCGCTCCAGCAGCAGGCGGTACGGCCACCGGCTCGGGGCTTTTTGGCGGCACCACACCAGCAGCAGCGACCACAACCTCCGCACCCTCCACAGGAGGTATCTTTGGTGGGACCACCCCCACAGCCGGAGCAACTACCCCTGTGCCTGGCCTTGGTCTATTCGGATCGACTCCGGCCCCAGCTACATCGACCGCTCCTAGCTCAGGGTTATTCGGATCAACCCCAGCTCCACCTACATCTACCGCTCCTAGCTTGGGGCTATTCGGATCAACCCCAGCTCCAGCTACATCTACCGCGCCTAGCTCAGGGTTATTCGGGCCCACTCCAGCTCCTTCTACAGCCACCGGGACAACTGGATTATCGCTATTTAGTGTTCTAGGGCCAACACCTGCTGTTACCCAGCAGACCCAGCAAAAGCCAAGTTTATTGTATGTCTCCCACAACATACCCATTTATTTCCCCCCTACATTATCAATCCATCATGAACAAATCCAGGATACTAATCTCCTTGCTTACCCTCAGCGGCCCCACCCCCACTGCCTCAACCCTCGGCCTCTTCGGTCCCCTAGCCACCACAAGTAATGCCACTGCGGCCGCCGCCAACCAACAGCAAGCCCCCGGTGGCGTCAAAGTCGATGCCTACAACCTCACTCCCTACCACAGATTCCACGAACTCTCGGACAGTATCCGGATGGAAATCGAAGCTGTAGAAAAGTACATCCTGGGTGAAATCCACAAATCCGAATCCCTCAGCGCACTCTTCCCCGAGCATCGAGACATGGCTACGAGCGTACGAAGTGACGCAGAGCTCATGCAGAGGAAACTTATGACGACAAATTCATTCTTGCAGAGCGATGCAGCAGCGTTGCAGACCCTAGTCAAGCATCAGAAGGAGGATGATCAGCATGCCAGTCTGAGTGTTAGGACGCTGGATTTGCTTAGGTTGCCGCATGCGAGTAGGTTGATCCAGCAGCAGCAGCAGGCGAGTGCGGTTGCGGCTGCTACAGGGGGGGTGCTTGGGG
>Ga0307514_10001412_pt1 | contig 29641 bp, 27 predicted proteins | sample 16_EM_MG_FD_203088 | JGI IMG/M metagenome (GOLD analysis project Ga0307514, IMG submission 203088) | Populus trichocarpa ectomycorrhiza microbial communities from riparian zone in the Pacific Northwest, United States - 16_EM | ecosystem: Host-associated > Plants > Roots > Unclassified | place... | reverse complement strand
TCGCCTACTCCTTCTCGAACGCGAGCCTCGGGCGAGGCGGCTCGGGCGCGGAGCGATTCCGGCTGGGCGTGGGGGACGAGATCGTCGTGACCGAGATGGAGCACCACGCGAATCTGCTGCCATGGCAGGAACTCGCCGCGCGCACGGGTGCGACGCTTCGCTTCATCCCGATCGACGACGCCGGCTCGCTGCGACTCGACGACGCCGCAACGATCATCGGCCCGCGAACGCGACTGCTTGCGGTGACCCACGTGTCGAACGTGCTCGGCCGGGTGAACCCCGTCGCCGAGCTCGTCGCCCTCGCCCGCGAGGCGGGCGCGCTCGTGGTGCTCGACGCCTGCCAGTCCGCGCCGCACCTTCCGCTCGACGTCGCAGCCCTCGGCGTCGATTTCGCGGTGCTGTCGGGTCACAAGATGCTTGGCCCGACCGGCATCGGCGCGCTCTACGGTCGTCGTGAGCTTCTCGAGGCCATGCCTCCCTTCCTTGTCGGCGGATCGATGATCACAACGGTCACGATGCAGGCCGCGGAGTACCTTCCGCCGCCCCAGCGGTTCGAGGCCGGCACCCAGCGCATATCCCAGGCGATCGCCCTCGCTGCCGCTGTCGACTACCTCGAGGGCATCGGCATGCACCGGATAGCGGACCACGAGCGACGGCTCGGCCGTGCCCTCGTCGAGCGTCTCCGTGCGATCGACGGAGTCCGCGTGCTCGGACCGGGTGCCGAGACGCCGCGCGTCGGGCTCGCGAGCTTCGACATTGCTGGAATCCACTCGCACGATGTCGGGCAGTTTCTCGACGACCGTGGAATCGCAGTGCGGGTAGGGCATCACTGCGCCCAGCCGCTCCACCGCCGCCTCGGGGTCACGTCCTCGACGCGTGCGAGCACCTACCTCTACACGACAGACGACGAGATAGACCAGCTGGTCGACGCTGTCAGCGGCGCCATCGACTTCTTCGGAGCTCGCTCATGACCTCCGCGGGGTTGGAGGGCCTCTACCAGCAGCTGATCCTCGACCACTCGAAGTCGCCAGTCGGGTTCGGACTCCTCGGGGACGCGTCCTCGAGCTCCCACCAGGTCAATCCCACGTGCGGCGACGAGGTCACCCTCGAACTGCACGTCGAAGGCAGCACCGTGACTGCACTTCGATGGGAGGGGCACGGCTGCTCGATTTCGCAGGCAAGCGCCTCGCTGCTCTCTGAGCTCGCGACCGGGATGGCGACGCACGAGATCACGGTGCGGATCGACGCGTTCCGCGAGGCAATGCGATCGCGAGGCACGATCGAGCCAGACGAGCAGCTGCTCGGCGATGCAGTGGTGCTGGGAGGGGTCTCCCGCTACGTGGCGCGCGTGAAGTGCGCGATGCTCGCCTGGGTCGCCGCGGAGGACGCGATCTCGCACCTCTCCACCCCGTAGACGCGGCGACGGGATTCGAACCCGCGTAGACAGCTTTGCAGGCTGCTCCCTGACCACTCGGGCACGCCGCGATGGATCAAGTCTGGTCTCCATCCGGCCTCGGTTGGGCAATGTTGCGGACTGTCGCGGCGGGTTACCCTCGGTGTCAACCCCGCGCTCTTCCCAGCAGGTATCCCTAGGCTCGACCCATGCCAACCCCACGCACGGCCGCCGTCGTCTACAACCCCATCAAGGTCGAGGTCGACGACCTCCGGGCGGCCGTCGCCGCCGAGCCGGGAGCTGCGGGCTGGGACGTGATGTGGCTCGAGACCTCCGAGGAGGACCCCGGGCAGGGCCAGGCGACCGAGGCGCTCGCTAAGGGCGCGACGGTCGTCATCGCCGTGGGCGGCGACGGAACCGTGCGCACCGTCTCCGAGGTGGTGCGCACGTCGAAGGATGCCGCTGTCGCGCTGCTTCCCAGCGGCACAGGCAACCTGCTTGCCCGCAATCTCGACCTCACGCTCGACGACATGGCGCACTCGATCCGCACGGCCTTCACCGGCACCATCCGCGAGGTCGACGTCGCCCGTATCGAGATCCGGCGCGCCGACCGTTCCACCGACGAGCACGCGTTCCTCGTCATGGCCGGCGCGGGGCTCGATGCGAAGATCATGAGCAACACCGACCCGGAGCTCAAGAAGAAGGTGGGCTGGCTGGCCTACGCGCAAGCCCTCGGCGTCGCGCTGCGCGACAAGGATGCGCTGCGGGTCGGCTACCAGTTGGATGCCGGACGCCGGCACACGGAGCGCGCGCAGGCAATCATCGTCGGCAACTGCGGGTCGTTGCCCGCCAACATCCTGCTGCTGCCCGACGCTGCGGTCGACGACGGCCTGCTCGACATCGTGGTGCTCAAGCCGGAGTCGATTCGCGGCTGGCTCGGCGTCGTGTTCAAGGTGTTCTGGGAGAACGGGATCGTGCGGCGCACCCCGCTCGGCAAGCGGTTGTCGGGTGTCGAGATCGCGTCCATGGACTATCGCCGTGGCAAGAACCTCGAGGTGCGCCTGAGTAAACCGGAGGAGATCGAACTCGACGGCGATCCGTTTGGTGCCACGACGGGCTTCACGGTGACGGTGGAGCCCGGAGCACTTCGCATAATGGTGCCATCGGAGGAGGCTGCCTGATGGCCAAGAAGCGCTCGCGGCTGCCGAAGAAGGCCTACGAGAAGGAGCTCGCCCGCCTGCAGGTCGACCTCGTCAGCATGCAGCAGTGGGTCATCGCCACCGGAGCGCGCGTGCTCGTGATCTTCGAAGGACGCGACGCGGCAGGGAAGGGCGGCGCGATCAAGCGCATCGTGCAGTACCTCAACCCGCGCTCCGCGCGCGTCGTGGCGCTCGCCACCCCGACCGAGCGCGAGAGGAGCCAGTGGTACTTCCAGCGCTACCTCGCCCATCTGCCTGCCGCCGGCGAGATCGTGCTGATGGACCGCTCCTGGTACAACCGCGCCGGGGTCGAGCGCGTCATGGAGTACAGCACCGAGGAGGAGTACGAGCGATTCCTCGACCAGGTGCCACAGGTGGAGCGCATGCTCGTCAACGACGGCATCATCGTGGTGAAGTACTGGTTCTCCGTCTCCGACAAGGAACAGGAGAAGCGCTTCAAGAAGCGGCTGACCGATCCGGTGCGTCGGTGGAAGCTGTCGGAGACCGACCTGCAGTCCATCACCCGATGGGAGGACTACTCGCGGGCGAAGGATGCGATGTTCGCACGCACAGACCTGCCGGAGGCCCCGTGGTGGACCATCGAGAGCGACGACAAGAAGGCGTCACGGCTCAACACCATCAGCCACCTTCTGTCGCAGGTGCCGTGGGAGCAGACGGAGCCGGAGCCGATCGACTTTCCCACGCGACCCGCCGCCGACAGCTATGAGCGCCCCGATGTCGACGACCAGCGCTTCGTGCCAGACCACGCGGCGCGCCTCCGCGCCACGTAGCGGTGTCATAGCTGGTATTGCCCGATCCGCAACCCCGCGCGCTTCCCAGCCACCGGGCCTACCGTGAGGGGATGTCTTCCAACGTGCGGCTCATGGCCTGCAAACCTCAGGATGTGTTCGACGTTCTCGCCGACGGGTGGCTGTATCCCAGCTGGGTCGTCGGCGCGAGCCGAATGCGCGACGTCGACGAGGCGTGGCCGGCCGAGGGATCGCGGCTGCAGCACTCCTTCGGCGTGTGGCCGGTACTGCTGAACGACGAGACAGTCGTGCGTGAGTGGGATCCACCGCGTCGAGCGGTCATCAGCCCGAAAGGCTGGCCGGTGGGGGAGGCGCTCGTGACGATCGACGTTCGACCGCGGTCGCGGGGCTGCATCGTTCGAATCCAGGAGAAGGCGCAGAAGGGCCCGGCCACGCTTCTTCCGAGTGCCCTTCTCGACATCTACCTTCACGCTCGCAACATCGAGACCCTTCGACGACTCGCCTTCATCGCCGAGGGGCGCACAGCATGAGCGTGGCAGTGGTCACCGGCGGCAGTGCCGGACTCGGTCGGGCGATCGTGCGCGAGCTCGCGGAATCCGGGTACGACGTCGCGATCCTGGCCAGAGGGCAGGACGGCCTGGACGGCGCGGTGCACGATGTGGAGGCGCTCGGCTCCCGTGGACTCGGCATCTCCACCGACGTCGCCGACCGGCGCGCCGTGGAGTCGGCGGCCGACCGTGTGGAGGCCGAGCTCGGCCCGATCGACCTCTGGGTCAACAACGCGATGGTCGGGGTCTTCAGCGAGTTCCTCAGTACCGATCCCGACGACTTCGAGCGGGCGACCGCTGTGAACTATCTCGGGGTGGTGAATGGAACACGGGCAGCGTTGTCGCGAATGGTGCCTCGGGATTCCGGCGCCGTCATCCAGATCGGCTCTGCTCTGGCGCACCGCGGCATACCGCTTCAGGCGGCTTACTGCGGGGCCAAGCACGCCGCACTCGGATTCACCGAGTCGGTGATCACCGAGCTGCTGCACAACAAGAGCGCCGTGACAGTGTCGATGGTCGACATGCCGGCGCTCAATACCATCCAGTTCAACTGGGTGAAGTCGCAGCTGCCTGACCACCCGCAGCCCGTTCCGCCGATCTGGCAGCCGGAGGTCGGCGCGCGCATCGTGGCGGATGTCGCCCGCAAGCCACGGCGCAGCACCTGGGTGGGTGAGTCGACCTACGCCACGGTTCTCGGCAACCGCTTCATCGCACCGTTCCTGGACCGGTATCTTGCCAGTACCGGCTACGACGGCCAGCAGTCGCCAGAGACCAAGGACCCGATGCTCCCCACGAACCTGTATGAGCCCATCCCGGGTGACCAGGGCGCTCGCGGACTGTTCAGCGATCGCTCTCGCGACTCCTCGCCTGCGATCTGGGCCATCCAGAACCGCGGAACCGTCGCAGCGGCGGGAATTGCCCTCGGAGCGGTCGGCGCCGCGGTGATCGTCGGGCTGATGAAGAAGCGATGACGGATGTCGACGCGGTCGTCATCGGCGCCGGACCTAACGGGCTCGCTGCCGCGGTCACGCTCGCGCGTGCGGGACTTCGTGTCTCGGTCTACGAGCAGGCGCCCACGATCGGCGGGGGAGCCCGCACCGCGGAGCTGACCCTCCCCGGGTTCCACCACGACGTCTGCTCCGCCGTTCACCCCATGGCGCTCGCGAGCGAGTTCTTCCAGCTCTTCGGGCTCTCCCGTCGCATCGAGCTCCTCCTTCCCGAGGTCTCCTACGGGCACCCGCTCGATGGGGGCCGTGCCGGTATCGCCTGGCGGGACCTCGATCGCACGGTCGACGGCCTCGGCCGCGACGGCCGGGCCTGGCGTTCGCTCATGGGTCCGCTGGCGGCCCGGGCGGATGAGGTCGCCAGGTTCACGGGAGACAGCCTTCTCCGCCTGCCGCGGCATCCGATCACCACCGCCCGTTTCGGCCTTCGCGCGCTGGAGCAGGGTTCACCCGCGTGGAACCTGCGCTTTCGTGAGGACGAGGCCCCGGCCATGCTGAGCGGCGTCGGCGCGCACTCGATCCTGCCGATGCCGAGCCTGTCCACCGCCGGAGCAGCCCTGTCGCTCGGCGCCTACGCGCACGGCCACGGCTGGCCCATCCCGGTTGGCGGCAGTCAGGCGATCGTCGACGCGATGGCGGCCGATCTTGTGGAGCACGGCGGGAGCATCCAGACCGGCGTGGCTGTGGAGTCGCTGGCCCAGCTACCACGCCATCGCGCAGCGCTGTTCGACACGACACCGCGGGCGCTCGCAGCCATTGTCGACCTTCCCGACGCCTACCGACGTCGGCTCGAGCGATTCCGCTACGGCAATGCCGCAGCCAAGGTCGACTTCGCCCTCTCCGGCCCGGTGCCTTGGGAGAACGCAGACCTGCGCTCTGCGGGCACCGTGCACGTGGGCGGCACCCGCGCCGCCATCGCGAACTCCGAGCGGGAGGTGGCGGCCGGGCGGCATCCCGCGGATCCGTACGTGCTCGTCGCCCAGCCGTCGATCCTCGATCCGGGTCGTGCCCCAGAGGGCGGGCACGTTCTCTGGGCCTACACCCACGTGCCAGCGGGCTCGAGCGTCGACCCGACCGAGGCGATCACCGCGCAGCTCGAGCGGTTCGCCCCTGGTTTCCGCGATCTGGTTCTCGCCTCCTCCAGCACCACGGCAGAGCAGATGGAGCGATACAACCCCAACTACATCGGGGGCGACATCGCCGCGGGCGCCGCGAGCCTTCGCCAGCTGCTCGCGCGTCCCGTGCTTCGCCCCGACCCGTGGCGCACGCCCGTGCGGGGCGTCTACCTCTCATCCTCCTCGGCGGCTCCCGGCCCCGGTGTGCACGGCCTGGTGGGGTGGCGAGCAGCTCTGAGTGCGCTTCGCCACGAGTTCGGCATTGCAGGTCACTCCATCTCGCTCGGCGACTGAGCGGGTCGCCCCGACGGCGCCCATGTCCGGCATACTGGAGAAGCGCTCAGCTCGCCGACCGAAAGGCCAATGATGGACTTCTCCCAGCTGCAGGACCAGTCGACCACCTTCTTCGTGGTCGCCGCGATCGTGGTTGTCGCCATCATCGTCGTCATCGTCTTCCTCTCCGGTATCAAGGTGGCGAAGCCCGACGAGGCGATCATCGTGACCTCTCGGCAGAAGAAGGTCTCGGCCGACCCCGACGGCGAGGGCAACGCCGGGCAGCGCGTCGTGTTCGGCTCGCGCGTGTTCGTAAAGCCGATCGTCGAGGCGCACTTCAAGCTCAGCCTTCGCAGCAGGCAGCTCAACGTGCAGGCGACCGCGCAGACGCGGGACGCCATCACCATCAAGGTCAACGCCGTCGCGGTCGTCAAGGTCGGCGGCTCCGAGTCCATGGTGCGCGCGGCCGCCCAGCGCTTCCTCAACCAGCAGGACCAGATCGAGTCCTCGACCGAGGAGGTACTGAGCGGATCGGTGCGCTCCATCGTCGGACAGCTGACGGTGACCGAGATCATCACCAACCGCTCCGCTCTCCAGGGTCAGGTGCTCGAGGCCGTGCGCGACTCGCTCGACGTGCAGGGCCTGCAGATCGACACGCTGCAGATCAAGGAGATCGACGACGACAACGGCTACATCCGCGACCTTGGTCGTGCGGAGGCCGCTCGCGTCAAGCAGGTTGCAGAGATCGCCGAGTCCGTCTCTCGCCAGGCCTCGGAGGAGGCACGCATCACCGCGGAGCAGGCCGTCGCCGAGTCGCAGCGCAAGCTCGACCTTCGCAACGCCGAGATTCTCAAGGAGACCGACAAGGCGCGGGCAGAGGCAGCGTCGGCAGCGCCGCTCGCCGAGGCGATCGCCCAGCAGGAGGTCGTCTCGCAGCAGGAGGTCACCGCCGGCAAGCGCGTCGGCCTGCGACGCCAGGAGCTCGACGCCGAGGTCAAGGCCGTCGCCGACGCCGAGGCCTACGCCATCGGCAAGAAGGCGGAGGCTGCGGCCACCGCGGCCGTTGCCCAGGCCAACGCGGACCGCGACGCTCGCCGCTCGTCTGCCGAGGCCGTCGAGGCCGAGGGTATCGCCGAGAAGAACCGCCGTATCGCAGCGGCAGACGCGCTCCGGGCGGAGGGACAGGCTGAGGCCGATGCCATCCGCGTCAAGGGTAACGCCGAGGCGGAGTCCGCCAAGGCACGCGCCGAGGCGCTCAACGCCCGCTCTGCCGACCTCCTGCGCCAGCAGATCATCGACCAGCTTCCGGCGATCGTTCGTGCGGCCTCCGAACCGCTCGCGGCGATCTCGAACCTCACGATCCTCTCGAGCGACGGAACGAGCGGAACGGATGCCGTCGGCAAGAGTGTCGCCGGCCAGCTCGCGACCTCGACGCAGATCATCAAGGACCTCGTCGGGATCGACATCGCTGAGATCGTCACCGGCCGGGCAACCGGGCAGGCGGCCGGCGAGGCGATCAACGCTCCGACGTCACGCCGACGCGCGGCAGCCCCGACCGCTCCGCCGGCAGCGCCGGCCAAGTAGCGCTAGTACCGCGGCTTTCGGTCGTCGCGGCGCGGGGCGCGATCGGGCTTGATCTCGATGAGCTTGCCGCTGATCCGCGTCGCTGACAGTCGGTCAAGCGTCTCCCGCGGCAGGTCGGCGGGGAGCTCGACGATCGAGAAGTCGGGCCGGATGTCGATGTGGCCGAAGTCCTCGCGGCCAAGGCCGCCCTCGTTGGCAAGCGCACCGACGATCTGACGAGGCTCGACCCGCTGGCGGCGGCCCACCTCGATGCGATACGGCGCGAGCTTCTTGCCTGGGTCGCGGGGTCGCCGCTCCGGCCGGTCCGGCCGGTCGTCGCGGAAGCTGCGGCCCTCGCGCGGCGAGCGCTCCTCGCGCGTCTCGCGGGCCTGACGGGCGAAACGAGGGTCGTCGGCTGCGAGCAGCAGGGGAGTGCCGCCCTGCGCGACGATGGCGAGTGCCGCGGCGACATCCGACTCGACGACGTCGTGGTGGTCGACGTAGTGGCGCACGATGTCGCGGAAGTCGTTGAGCTGCGTGTCGTCGGCGAGCGCTGCGGTGATCGCGTCGTCGAAGCGGGTGAGGCGCGTGACGTTGACGTCCTCGACGCTCGGCATGCGCATCTCGACCATCGGCTGCCGGGTGGCACGCTCGATCTGATCGAGCAGGCGGCGCTCGCGTGGCGTCACGAAGCTGATGGCTGCTCCGCTGCGTCCTGCGCGGCCGGTGCGCCCGATGCGGTGCACGTACGATTCCGTGTCGATCGGGATGTCGAAGTTGACGACATGCGAGATGCGCTCGACGTCGAGGCCGCGGGCCGCGACATCCGTGGCCACCAGGATGTCGAGCTTGCCGTTCTTCAGCTGTTCGACCGTGCGCTCGCGCTGGGCCTGTGGCACGTCGCCACTGATGGCCGAGGCGGAGTAGCCGCGGGCCCGCAGCTTCTCGGCGAGCTGCTCCGTCTCGTTCTTGGTGCGGACGAAGACGATCATGCCCTCGAAGTTCTCGACCTCGAGGATGCGGGTGAGAGCATCGACCTTCTGCGGGTACGAGACCATCAGGTAGCGCTGGGTCGTGTTCGCCGAGGTCGTGGTCTTGTTCTTGACCGTGATCTCCTCGGGATCATGGAGGTACTTCTGCGAGATGCGGCGGATCTGCGCCGGCATCGTGGCAGAGAACAGGGCGATCTGCTTGTCGTCGGGGGTGTCGGCGAGAATCGTCTCGACGTCCTCGGCGAATCCCATCTTCAGCATCTCGTCGGCCTCGTCGAGCACGAGGTACTTGAGGGCGGAGAGGTCGAGAGTGCCCTTCTCGAGGTGGTCCATGATGCGGCCGGGGGTGCCGACGACGACGTGCACGCCGCGGCGCAGCGCGCTCAGCTGGGTGCCGTAGCCCTGACCGCCGTAGACGGGAAGCACATGAACACCGCGCAGGTGAGCGGAATAGCGCTCGAAGGCCTCGCAGACCTGGAGGGCGAGCTCGCGGGTCGGGGCCAGCACGAGGGCCTGCGGAGTCTTCTGGGAGAGGTCGAGGCGGTCGAGGATCGGCAGCGCGAACGCCGCGGTCTTGCCCGTTCCCGTCTGCGCAACGCCAAGAACGTCGCGGCCCGTGAGAAGCGGCGGAATAGTGGCGGCCTGGATGGCGGAGGGGGTCTCGTAGCCGACGTCCTTGAGGGCCTTGAGTACTGCCTCACCGAGCCCGAGGTCCGCGAACGTGATCGGCGGCGCGGTCTCATCCTCTGTCGAAGCGGATGGAGCGGTAATGCCAGAGGACGTCATGAGTCAACGGTAGCCGTGTCCTGCGCGATTCAGCGCAACCCCTCGGTTTCGGCGAGGGCGGGGGCTAGCGTGGAGCCATGGCGAGTGAGGCGACGCACCTGCAGGTCGGCACCCACGAGGTGCGAATCTCAAGCCCGAGCCGAGTGCTCTGGCCGGAGCCGGGCATCACCAAGCTCGACCTCGCGAAATACATCGTCGAGGTCGGCGATGCATTCCTTGCGGCCAACGGAGCCCGCCCCGTCTCGCTGCAGCGCTTCGCCGACGGCATCGACGGGGAGCAGTTCTTCTCGAAGAACCCGCCGAAAGGAGCGCCGGACTACGTCGACGCCGTCACCGTGACGTACCCGAGCGGACGCTCGCATCCCCAGGTCGTCATCCGGGACATCGCCGCGGCCGTGTGGTCAGTGCAGATGAACACCGTCGTGTTCCACCCGTGGGCGTCGCGCGCCGACAACGCCGACAATCCGGATCAGCTGCGCATCGACCTGGATCCCTACGTCGGCACGGACTTCGACGACGCCATTCCGGCGGCGATCGAGCTGCGCAGTGTGCTCGAGGAGGCGGGGCTCACGGCGTTCATCAAGACGTCAGGAAACCGGGGCTTGCACGTCTTCGCTCCGATTGAGTCAACCCACGAGTTTCTCGATGTGCGGCACGCGGTCATCGCCGTGGCCCGGGAGCTGGAGCGCAGGATGCCGGAGAAGGTCACGACGAACTGGTGGAAGGAGGAGCGTGGCGAGCGCATCTTCGTCGACTACAACCAGGCCAACCGCGACCGCACCATGGCCGGTGCCTACAGCCCACGCGCCCTCGCCCACGCGCCGGTCTCAACTCCGATCACGTGGGAGGAGCTGGAATCGACGGATCCGCGCGACCACACCATCCTGACCGTCCCGTCGCGCATCGCCACGGTCGGCGACCCGTGGGCGGACATGCATGCGAAACCCGGAACCATCGACACCCTCCTCGCGTGGTGGGCTCGTGACCTGGAGTCGGGGCTCGGCGAACTCCCGTTCCCTCCCGACTTTCCGAAGATGCCGGGGGAACCGCCGCGCGTGCAGCCGAGTCGGGCTAGGAAAGAACCTTCGTGAGGTCGTAGCTCACCGGAACCTCCAGCTGCTCGAACGTGCACGAGCGGGCATCCCTATCGGGGCGCCAGCGTTCGAACTGCACGGTATGGCGAAAGCGCGAGCCCTCCATCTGGTCGTAGCGCACCTCGAGCACGCGGCTCGGCTCGAGTGTGACGAACGAGAGGTCCCTGCCGCTGGAGAACCGCGTGCGCTCCCGCTCGCCGGCACCCGTTACCAGTGAGGCCAGCTCGTCGACGAGTTCGAGGCGTCGCACGTCGGTGAAGGCCGAGACCCCGCCGACGTTCTGCAGGTTCCCGTCGTGGTCGTAGAGCCCGAGCAGCAGGGAGCCGACACCGACCCCGCTCTTGTGCACTCGGTAGCCGAGCAGCACCACGTCGGCCGTTCGATGGTGCTTGATCTTCTTCATGACGCGCTTGTCTGGCGCATAGGCCGCATCGAGGGGCTTGGCGACGACGCCGTCCAGTCCGGCACCCTCGAACTCGACGAGCCAGCTCTCAGCCAGATCGGCATCGGTCGTCACCTGGCTTCGATGCAGCGGCGCCGTCAGCACGATCGACTCCAGCCCGGCGCGACGGTCGGCGAACGGCTTCTCGAGATAGCTCTCGTCGCCGAGGGCCAGCAGGTCGAAGGCAATGAAACTCGCGGGGGTATCGACGGAGAGCGTGAGGACGCGGCTCTCGGCGGGATGGATGCGCGCGGACAGAGCCTCCCAGTCGAGGCGCTCGCTGCCAAGGGGGCCGCCGCGAACGACGATCTCGCCGTCGAGCACGACCGGGCCGGTGACCTGGCTGCGCACGGCATCCACGATCTCAGGGAAGTACCGGGTAAGCGGCTTCGAGCCGCGGCTGCCGATCTCGACGGCGCCGTCCCCGTCGACGTAGACGATGGCCCGGAAGCCGTCCCATTTGGGCTCGAACGACAGCCCGTCATCCCGTGGAACGGTCGGCACCGCCTTGGCGAGCATGGGAGCGACGGGATTGGCTGCTGACGGGATCATGACGAGATTCTGGCCCTGCCTGCTGAGCGAATACGGCGAGTCCACCGCAGCCACGGCAGGTCGGCCGGCCAGTGCACCACGACACTGTGGAAGCCGCGTCGAAGACGAAGGGCAAGACCGCGCGGGTGGGTGAATGGGCGGGATGACATGCCCATGCGCAGACCGCGATCGAGAACGATGCGCCGCTCCGGACCGAGGTGGAAGGAGAGGTCAAGGTCGTCGTGCACCAGGTCGTCGTTGCGGTGCACACGTCCACGGATCTCCAGCCAGGCCCCGCGACGGATGGCCAGGTTGGAGCCGAAGAGGGGCACGTGTCCGAGAGCTGGAGCCGTCGCTGCGACGTAGGCGGCGAGGTAGAGGAAGGCGCCAGCGCGACGGAGCGGACGCGGGCCGTCGTGGAAGCGCGCGAAACCGGTCAGCCCGGCCAGCGAGTCGTCGTTGTCGAACGACGTGACGATTCGCTCGCACCAGTCCGCTGGCGGGATGCAGTCCGCGTCGAGCCGCGCGAGGATGTCGCCGCCGGCAGCGTCGTAACCCGTCGCGCTGGCTGCGGGGATGCCGCGACCCGAGCTCGGCACGACCCGTGCTCCACCCGCGATCGCGACCGCCGCAGAGTCGTCGACGCTGCCGTCATCGACCACGACGATCTCGAGCGGATGGAGGGACTGGCGCCTGAGGGCGGCGAGGCAGCGCTCGAGACTGGCGGCGTCATCCTTGACCGGGATGACGACAGACACCGTCGTGACGTGCATCTGGCCAGTGTCACACCGCAGTGCCGATCAACGACAGCCCTCGACACGCGTGCGCGAATGTGTAGCGGTGGGGCCGCACCCCGCCAGACTGACCCCATGCAAACGATCAGCCCGTTCCTGTGGTTCGACTCCGAGGCGGAGCAGGCCGCCGAGCTCTACGTCAGCCTGTTCGAGAACTCCGCGGTCGATGCGATCACGCGACTACCAGACGGCGGTGCGTTCCTCGTGAGCTTCACCCTCGACGGCGTGCAGTTCCACGGCATGAACGGGGGACCGTCGCACGATTTCACCGAGGCTGTGTCGTTCTCGATCATCGCCCCAACCCAGGAGCGCATTGACGAGCTGTGGGATGCCCTCACGGCCGACGGAGGTGAGCCTGGCCAGTGCGGGTGGCTCAAGGACCGTTACGGCCTGTCGTGGCAGGTCGTGCCGCCCCGCCTCAACGAGCTGCTTGCTGGGGAGGACGCCGAGGCGTCCGGCCGCGTGATGCAGGCGATGCTCGGAATGCAGAAGTTCGTCATCGCCGACCTCGAGGCCGCGGCCGCGGGCTGACATGGCCGCACCACGCGTCATCAGAGTTGCGGTCGCGCGGTTCTCCCGCACGCTCTTCTTCCGCCGCGTCGGGCCGACCATCATGCCGCCGCTCGAACGGGTCATGACCGTACTCACCCGGGGGCGGGTTCCGCTCAGTGGCCTGCTCGTTCCCTCGCTCGTGCTGTACTCGATCGGGGCCAAGTCGGGCATGGAGCGCGAGACGACACTGATGTACTGTCCAGAGCCGCGGGGCCGCATCCTCATCACCGGCTCCAACTTCGCCCGTGACTCGCACCCCGCGTGGACGGCCAACCTGCTGGCGAACCCGGGGGCTGCAGTGAGCATCCGCGGTCGACGAGTGGAGGTGACTGCCGAGCTGGTGACCGACGACGAGCGCGACGCTGTGTGGCAGTACATCGAGAGGCAGTGGCCCGGCTATCGCGGGTACGAGCGCGCGAGCGGTCGCGTGCTGCGGATCTTCCGGCTCACGCCCGTCATCGAAGCTCCCCGACCACCGGCTCGCTGACCCGCGCGTCCTCGAAGGCGCCCTTCGGCACGACGGCGAGCAGGCCTGCGGCGACGAGGCCGGTGACGGAGCAGACGATCCAGACGGTGAAGTAGCCGGCGAGGCTGCCCGCCGTCTCCTCACCGCCGGTGGCCGTGACCCGTCCGAGCAGGGCGAGACCGAAGACGCACGATGCGAAGGCGCCGCCGATCGTCTTCGTCGTGTTCGTCAGACCCGTGGCGACTCCCGTCTGGGTGCGGGGAGCGACTGCTGCCGCTGCAGAGGGGAGGGCCGCGACGAGTGCGCCAGAGCCCAGCCCCGCGACGCTGATGTTGACGAGCAGCTGCGGAAGCGTGTCGTGGAAGGGAAGGAAGAGCGCATAGCCCACCGCGATGAGGATGGCCGCTCCCATGAGCACTCGCCGCGGCTCAATGCGCCGCGTCACCTGCGGGTAGAGCAGGGCACCGACGAGCAACGAGATGACGTAGAGACCGACGAGGATGGATACGGTGCCGCCGGTCGCGCTGAGGCCGAACCCGGTCGCCTCATGGCTGGTGCGGGCGAAGGTCGACAGTGGTGCCTGAGCGCCGAGCACGCTCACCCCGAAGAGTCCGGCAGTGACGAGGATCGGCCACATCGCCTTCTGACGGAACATTCGGATGTCGATCAGCGGGTCATCCTGACGCAGCTCGTAGCGCACAAAGGGCACGAACAGCAGCGCTCCGAGCAGGACGGCGACGATCGGCACGACGAGAGGCAGCTCCGGCACCCGGAAGAAGGTGAGCCCCGCCGTGAGCACGAGCAGCGCGGCAGACACGAGGGCGAGCCCCGTGTAGTCAAGGGTTCCCCCGGTCGTGTCCGGCGACTCCTTGACCCCGAACAGGATGACGAAGAAGCACCCGACGACGCAGACCGCCGGGATGAGCAGCAGCAGCCACATGTGCTCGCCGAGGGCCGCCTGCAACTGGGGGGCACTGAGCCCCTCTCGCTGGTCCGGCGTCGGGAAGAGCGCATCGGCGATGGCGCCCCCCGATAGGGCTCCGGCGATGACACCCGCTTCGAGACCGGCCACGAGGAATCCGGCCGCTTTTCGCGTCAATGCGGCGGGATTCACACCGTCGCGGCTACGACTGAAGACGAGGGCCACCTCGAGCGGCAGCCACACGACGTAGAAGCCCTGCAGGGCCCACGCCACGAGGAACACCCAGAACACGGGAGAGAAGGCGAGGGCGATGCTCGCGATAGCGGTGATGGCCGTCGAGACCAGCAGCATGCGCTTGTGCCCGACCATGTCGCCCAGCTTGGCGAGGAATGGCACGACGAGGGCGCTCACCATCAGCTGCGCGCCTTCGAAGAAGTTGACGTCGCCGTCGCGGATATCGAGGAACCGCGCGATGTCGGTGAGCAGCGGCACGTAGTAGCCCTGCAGGATGCCACTGGTGAACTCGACGACGACAAGGAATCCGACGACCCCCGCCAATGCGCCGAGCGGGACTTTTCCTGGCATCGCAACTCCTTGTCTGGCGTGGTGAGCCAACGTTACGACCTGTTTGTTTTGCGCGCGAGCGCAACGCGCGGAAGGTTCTCGTCAGCGAAGGGAGCGAAGCAGGAACTGGAAGAAGCGCTCGCCCCGTGCGAGGCTGTCGACGGCAACCCGCTCGTCCTCTCCGTGGATGCTGGCGCGCTGGGCGGCATCCATCTCCAGCGGGCTGAACCGGTACACGGCGGGCGCGAACCGGTGCAGATGACGGGAGTCGGTTGCCGCCATCATCACGTACGGAGCCGTCACCGTGCCAGGGAAGGTCTCGATGACGGCAGCTCGGATCAGGTCGAATTGCTCATTGTCCGTCGCGGACAGCGGCGTCGGCTCGCTGCCCTCGAGGAGCTCGATGTCGATGGAGCTGTCGGCAACACGGCGGCGGAGGGTTGCGATCACGGATTCGACCGTCTCACCGGTCGCGATACGGATGTTGAGTGTCGCGCTCAGGCTCGGAGGCAGCACGTTGGCGGCGGTACCGCCCTCGAGCACCGTCGTCGCGATGGTCGTGTGCATGAGTGCGGCCGCCTCGCCGCCCCGCGAGCCGAGCACGCGAGCTGTGACCGGATGCGCGATTCGCAGCGCTCGCAGCAGCAGCCGATTGCGCCACGGCACATGGGGCTCGAAGGCGGCGAGCATCTGGCGAACCGGAGCCGGCACCCGCGCCCTGAACGGGTTGCGCTCCAGCCGCAGAAGGGCCATAGCGAGATGGGCAGCTGTCGATGACGCCGGCGGCGCAGACGCGTGACCGCCGGCACTCCGAGCCGTGAGCCGCACGGTGGCTATTCCTTTCTCGCCGACCCCGACCATCGCGGACTGCACCGGAACGAACGGCAGCGGAGCGTCGACCACGGCGCCACCCTCGTCGATGACGATCCACGGCAGTATTGCGCGCTGCTGCAGCAACACGGCCACCGCGACCGCGTCACCGCCGTACGACTCCTCGTTGCCGCCGAACGACAGGTAGACGTCTCGCGCCGGAGTGAAGCCGTCGGCGAGGAGGTTCTCGACAGCCTCGAGGATGACGAGCATCGGGCCCTTGTCGTCGAGTGCCCCGCGGCCCCAGACACTGCCATCCGCCACCACACCCGAGAACGGATCGTGACTCCATCCCGGCCCGTTCTCCGCTGGAACCACGTCATAGTGCGCCATGAGCACGACGGGGGCAGTGCTCTGCGCTCCCGCCCACCGGTAGAGGAGCCCCGTCTCGCCGACCCGCTCGAACGCCAGAGCCGAGTGGATGAGTGGGTACTCTGCGGCGAGCAGCTCACCGAACCGATCGAACGCTGCGCGATCGCCCGCCACGGTGCGAAGCCGGATCATACGGGCAAGCCGCTCGGCCGCGCCATCGCGCGCAGGGGAGTAGGTGGCGCTCATCGCCACCAGCCTAGGGGCGTCAGACCTGCGAGAGCTGCTCTGCACTGCGGCGCAGGAGATACCCCTCGAGCCGTCTCTCGAGCTCGCGCACGGCGACGGCGGCGAGGTGGGCGAGAGCGTCACGATCGTCAGAGGTCGTCTCGCGGTGGTCGACATCCATGACGCACAGCACCCCGAGACGGTCGCCGTCACGGGAGAGCACCGGTGTGCTGACGTGGAAGTTCATGCCGAACTGGCGAGCAACCTCCGGATCGGCGAGAACCCCCGGGTCGGTGCCGGTGTCCATGGGGTTCCATCGGTCTTTGTAGAGCAGAGCCGAGCCCTGCCGTCCGGCCCGCTGCTCTATCGCGCGGAGGTCGATGCCGTGTGTTTCGTTGAACCAGTCGTAGCCCTCCGGCGAGACCACCATGATGGCGATGGGGGCGTTGAGCAGACCGGCGGCGAGCGAGGTGATGTTGTCGAAGGCGCTCGGCTCTGGCGGCGCGACCGCGCCCATCGACAGGCTTGCCTGTTCTGCTGCTTCGGCGGACGAATGCCGCGCGACGTCGGTGAGCACGAGGGATCGCATAGCGAGAACCAGCTCGCCGGCTGTCGGGCGGTCAGCGGGATTGCTCGCTGTCATGGCCCGAAGGAGCGCTCGCCATCCATCGCTGAGGCCGCGGGGAATGAATGGGCCGCGTTCCAGCCTCGCGAGAGCCGAATCCGTTGGCGTTCCGGGAAAGGCGATGACCCCCGTGAAGCACTCGAGCAGAACGAGGCCGAGGGAGTAGATGTCGGTGGGCGGTCCGACCTCGTCCCGTCGCACCTGCTCTGGGCTCAGGTAGGCGGCAGTGCCCGTCGTGACGCTCGCGGGGGATGCCTTCTCGATACCGCGGTGCGCGATGCCGAAGTCGGTGAGCTTGACCCGCGCGCGCGTGCTGTCGTCGGAGTAGTCGACGAAGAGCACGTTCGACGGCTTGATGTCACGGTGCACCACCCCGTTGTGGTGGATGTACTGAAGGGCCTCGGCGAGGTCGTAGCCGATCTGCCCGATTTGGCGCGACACGAGGGGAGTGGTGGCGATGCGTCTTTGGAGGTCGGAGCCGGTGATGAGCTCCATGACAAGGAAGATGCGGTTCTCGCCTGGGGTGGTTCGATCGACGCCCGCGTCGAGGAGGGTGACGAGCGAGTGGTGGCTGAGAGAGGCGACCACGTTGACCTCAGCCTCGGATCGGGCGAGAGCAGCCTCGTCCGTCGTGGAAGGAAAGAGCTTGATCGCGACATCGCGACCGAGGGAGCTGTCATGCGCTCGGTGAACCGCCGCCATTCCGCCCTGACCGATGACGTCTCCGACGACGTATCGGTTCTTGAGGAGCCGAGGTGGCTGGTCGTTCACGTGGTGCCTTTCACAGGTGTTCCTATGAAAATACCGGGTCAGAGACCAGACGGCCTCTTTTGGGGCACACCCTATCGCTTCACTTCGTCGATAGGTATCATCACTCAGCAATCTCAGAGGTTCACGCGACACCCGACGCCGCCTAGGGTGGTCGGGTGCCAGCTCCCACGGGATTCGAGTTCACCACCGCCGCAGACGGGACCGTCACCGTGCTGCACCATGGACGAGTTGCCGCCCGCCTTCGCGGTGCGACGGCCGCCCGCTTTCTCGACGATGTCGAGAAAGACGACCCGCAGCTGCTGATGGCGCGCATCACCGGCAACTACCGACGCGGGAACGAGCGCGCCGCACGCAACCACCCGCGCAACAGCGGCCGCTAGCGCTCTTCGTCCATGAGGCGGTCGATGACCCGCCGGTCGCGCTTCGTGGGTCGACCGGCGCCCCTGTCCCGAACCACGGTGAGCACGCGTTCCTCCCGGGGAGGCTTGGGCGGGGTCAGGTCGACGTAGCACTGGACGGCGACTGGCGCTCCGACGCGCTTGACGATGAGTCTCGCCACCTGGAGGATCCGCTCATCCCCGTCCATCCGCACCCGAACCACGTCGCCGATCCGCACCGACTGCGCCGGCTTGGCGCGCTCGTCGTTGACGGTGATGTGTCCAGCCTTGCTCGACGCGGTCGCTGCCGACCTCGTCTTGAAGATGCGGATGCCCCACAGCCACGCGTCGACGCGAGCCGTCTCGCTCACGGGTGGCGACTCATACGGCCTCGGCGAGGCCGCTCTTCCAGGCGACGAGTCCACGCACGGTCTCGCTCGGGTCGTCGGCGAGGCGCTCCATCACGTCCGCTGGCACGAAGAAGTTGAGGGCGAGCCATCCGCGCACGGTCTCCGACTCGTCGTCGGCGAGGGTGCGGAGGATGTCGCAGGGCACCGACTCGTTGCGGGCGATCCAGCCGCGCACGCCGTCATCAGGATCCGTGGCCAGCTCCGCGTAGACCTCCTCCGGCGCGTGGTAGCTCGCGGCGACGCTCTCGCGGATCTTCGGGTTGGCATCCTTCGCCATGATGCGGAGTCGGTTGATCTTGCTCTCGGTCACCGGGGGAGCGGGATGCAGGCGCGCTGCCTCCTCCGCGGTGAGCATCGAGGGCGCCATGGCGGCCATCTGCCGGCGCTGCGCTGGGGTGTTGAACCGGATGCACGACATGGCTCTACGGTAGCCGCGACGCGCCCGCTCAGGCCGCCGCGCGCGCGGCGTGTGACGACCGCGGCGGCAGCGGCACGATGGCGGAGGTCACCGCCTGGTAGTCGGCATACTCGGGGTACTTCGACAGCGTGATCGACTCGGTGAACCTCGTCGACCCGACGAAGAGGAGCGTCAGCAGCACCGGCCCGACGACCGTCCACTGGGCAAGGGAGCCTGCGGCGATTGCCCCGAACAGGAAGAGCACCCACCACTGTGCCTGCTCGAAGAAGAAGTTGGGGTGACGGGAGTAGCGCCACAGTCCCGAGGTGAGGAAGCGCGCCGGCGTGGTGCCGGCCGCCTTCGCCGCGTGGAAGTCCCACTGCTGCTGATCGGCGATGGTCTCTGCGGCGAGGAGGGCGAGGAAGACGATGGCGACCACGACATCGAGGGGCCCGAGGGGCGTGTCGCGGTTCTCGTATGCGGTAAATGCGGCCAGGGAGATGAGAACGAGGATGGCGTTCTGCCAGACCACGATGAACAGCACGTTGAAGACCTCGAACTGCCATCGCTTCATGCGCCCGCGGAGCACGGCCCAGCGGTAGTCCTCCGTGCCGGTGTAGCCGCCCTTCCGTGCGAAGTTGAAGGTCAGCCGCGCGCCCCAGAGCGTGACGAGCACGGCCATGATGACGAGACGCGGATCCTGAAGCCCGTCGAACCCGGCGAAGATCCAGACGTAGGCAACGGGCACGATCGACCAGAGCCGGTCGACCCACGAATGCTCGTGGGTGATCACTGAGGCGATGAGACAGAAGGCGCAGACGGCTGCGGCGAGGATGACAACGGCGACAAGCGGTTCCATGCGCCCACTGTAGGACTCTGCCAGAGACCTGTGGGCACAAAACCGTGGCGACGAGGCGCGGTGATTCCGATACTGTGGAGAGGAGGAGGGCGAGCATGGCCGAGCAGCACAACGAAGGACAACCGACAAGCGCGGTTCCCCAGTCGATCGACCCGACTCTCACGATGGGCACGGAGTTCGGGGCCCAGCTCGCCGAGCTCGAGAACGGCGTCTCGACCGAGGAGATCGATGCCATCGGCGCCCTTCCCTCCGGTTCAGCGCTCCTCATCGTGCGTCGCGGCCCGAACACCGGGGCACGGTTCCTCCTCGATGCGAACGTGACGACCGTCGGGCGTCACCCCGATGCCGACATCTTCCTCGACGACGTCACCGTCTCCCGCCGTCACTCGGAGTTCCTCCGCGACGGGTCGATCTTCCAGATCAAGGACCTCGGCTCACTGAATGGCACGTACCTCGGCGGGGAGCGCATCGACACCGCGCGGCTCGAGGACGGCTCCGAGGTGCAGGTCGGCAAGTTCCGGCTGACGTTCTACGCTTCGCGCGCCGACGTCCGCGTGGCCGGCAACTAGTGGCGAGGGCAGCGGTTCAGGCGCGTCAGGCTGCGCAGCCGGCGCTCCTCAGCATCGGCCAGGTGCTCGCGAAGCTCAACCCGGAGTTCCCCGACCTCAGCCCGTCGAAGCTCCGCTTCCTCGAGGAGTCCCGGCTCATCACGCCCGCGCGCACCGAGTCGGGGTACCGCAAGTTCTCCGCCGGCGACCTGGACCGCCTCCGTCTCGTGCTCACAATGCAGCGCGACCAGTACCTCCCGCTCAAGGTCATCAAGCAGTACCTCGATGATCTCGACGCTGGCCGACAGCCTTCGCTTCCCGGAGCAGCACCCCAGGCTCCGTCGATGCTCTCGAGCGAGCGCCGCCTGAGCCGCGCCGAGCTGGTCAAGGAGGCTGGCGCCAACGCGATGCTGCTGGATGACGCCATCACGGCATCCCTCATCCTCCCGGCCGACACCTTCGGTGACGATGCGCTTGCCGTCCTCCGCTCCCTGGTTGAGCTGCAGCGCAGCGGGATCGAGCCGCGGCACCTCCGCGGATTCCGCGCCTCCGCCGAGCGGGAGCTCGGCCTCATCGAGAGCGCGCTCATGCCGGTCTCGCGCAAGAAGGACGCCTCGAGCAGGGCGCGGGCAGCGGAGATGGCCAAGGAGATCGCCGGTCAGCTCGAGATCGTGCGCAGCAGCCTCATCAGGTCGGCTCTTTCTCGCCTCGATCCGTAGAGTGCGGGGTCGATCCGTAGTACGGTCGAGGAATCCCCTCCGACACGCCGACTCGCTTGTGCGAATGTCATCGATTGGTGCGCAGGGCATGGGTACCGTTGGGTTGCACGCAACATTAAGTGTCAACTTCAACATGAAGGTTAGGAACCGAGCCAATGAGTGAACTCAGCCGTAGCGAAGAAGCCCGCTACGACCTCGGCCTTCTCTTCACCGATGGCATGCCGGAGCTGGATGACAACGCCGGCTACCGGGGAGCGATCGCCGCACGGGCAGCGGGCATCAGCTACCGCCAATTGGACTACTGGGCACGCACGCAGCTCGTTGAGCCGACGGTTCGCGGCGCGGCAGGATCCGGTTCGCAGCGCCTCTACGGCTTCCGCGACATCCTCGTTCTCAAGCTCGTCAAGCGACTGCTCGACACCGGCATCTCCCTTCAGCAGATCCGGGTGGCCGTCAACCAGCTCCGTGAGTCGGGCATCAACGACCTCGCCCAGACCACGCTCATGAGCGACGGCGCAAGCGTCTACCTCTGCACCTCGAATGACGAGGTCATCGACCTCGTCAGCCGCGGCCAGGGCGTCTTCGGCATCGCTGTCGGCAAGGTGCTCCGCGAGGTCGAGAACTCTCTCGTCGAGCTCGACTCCATCGCCGGGGCAGACCCGGAGGACGAGCTCGCTGCTCGTCGGGCGGTTCGCGCGTCCTAGCCGCTTCTGCGGGTTGAGTAGCGCCGGCGGCGCGGATAGAAACCTGTCGCTTCGTGCTCGCGTGGCGTAGTCATCCGAGGAACGACTCGCACCGGGCCGGACGCCGCCGCAATTGCTGTCGCAATCGCGCACTGAGCGGCGACCGCGAGCACGCCAAGGAACTGTCTAGAGCAGTCGCACGGCGACTGCTCTAGACAGTTCCGGCGTACTCGCCGATTCGAGCCGTGCGCATGACACGGTCGAGAAGCTGGTCGAAGTTGTGTGCCATCTCCTGGGCGCTCTCACCCGGCCACACGTGCAGGGGCTTCGCGGCGCCCTGCGCCTGCTGAAGGGAGGTGCGCTCCGGCAGCTGCGGGCTCAGCACGAGCGGCCCGAACATGTCGCGAAGCTCCTTGATTCGGAACTGGTGCTCAAGGGACTGCACGCGCGCACGGTTGACGATGATGCCGAGCGGCTGCAGGCGCGGGGAGAGTCCGCGACGGATCTCCTCGATGGCGCGGAGTGCACGGTCTGCCGCAGCGACGGAGAACAGCCCTGGCTCGGTGACGACGGTCACTCGATCGCTGGCGGCCCAGGCAGTGCGGGTCAGGGCGTTGAGAGAGGGGGCGCAGTCGATCAGCACCAGGTCGTAGTCGCGCTCGACATTGGCGAGGGCCTCTTCGAGCTTCCAGATGTCACGGATGCTCGGATGCGGTCCATCGAAGTTGATGGCGCTCGGCGAGCCGACCAGCACGTCGATCTTGCCAGGACGCCCGCGGGTCCACCCGCTCGGTGCGATCGCGGCGCGCACGATCTTCTCCTTGGGGGAGGCGAGAACATCGGCGATGTTGAGGTGCTTGCTCGGATCGATGTCCATGCCGGTGGAGACGTCGGACTGGGGGTCGAGGTCGACCACGAGGGTGCGAAGTCCCTTGGCGAACGATGCCGAGGCAAGCCCGAGCGTCACCGTGGTCTTTCCCACGCCCCCCTTGAGGGAACTGACGCTGAGTACGTGCACGAGGTACGACGATACCTTCAGTAGTCTGAAAGAACCTAAAACGACAGCGGTGCGCCGGAAGGGTTCCATGTTTTCGAAGATTCTCGTAGCAAACCGAGGCGAGATCGCCATCCGTGCATTTCGCGCCGCCTATGAGCTCGGTGCGAAGACGGTCGCCGTATTCCCCTACGAGGACCGCAACTCCATGCACCGCCAGAAGGCGGATGAGGCATACCAGATCGGCGAGAAGGGGCACCCGGTTCGGGCCTACCTCGACGTGTCGGAGATCATCCGCGTTGCCAAGGAGTCGGGCGCCGACGCGATCTACCCGGGATACGGCTTCCTCTCCGAGAACCCCGACCTCGCCGCGGCGGCCGAGGCCGCTGGCATCACCTTCATCGGGCCTCCCACCCGCGTGCTCGAATCCGCGGGAAACAAGGTCACGGCCAAGGAGCAGGCAATCGCCGCCGGTGTTCCCGTGCTGAAGTCGACTCCCGCGTCGACGGACATCGAGGCGCTGCTCGCCGGAGCGGCCGAGATCGGCTTCCCCATCTTCGCCAAGGCTGTTGCCGGCGGCGGCGGACGGGGCATGCGGAGGGTCGACAAGCAGGAGGACCTGCGCGAGGCCCTCGAGGCGGCCATGCGCGAGGCAGACAGCGCCTTCGGCGACCCGACGATGTTCCTCGAGCAGGCCGTCGTTCGTCCACGGCACATCGAGGTGCAGATTCTGGCCGACGCGACCGGCAACACCGTCCACCTGTTCGAGCGCGACTGCTCCGTTCAGCGCCGGCACCAGAAGGTCGTGGAGATCGCCCCAGCCCCGAACCTCGACGAGGACGTTCGACAGGCGATGTACCGCGACGCGATCGCCTTCGCCAAGTCCATCGACTACGTCAACGCTGGCACGGTCGAGTTCCTCCTCGACACCGCAGGAGAGCGCAAGGGCCAGCACGTCTTCATCGAGATGAACCCGCGCATCCAGGTCGAGCACACTGTGACCGAAGAAGTCACCGACGTCGACCTCGTGCAGTCGCAGATGCGCATCGCAGCAGGGGAGTCGCTGGTCGACCTCGGTCTTGAGCAGAAGGACATCCACCTGCGCGGCGCTGCCATTCAGTGCCGGATCACGACGGAGGACCCGTCGGCGGGCTTCCGCCCAGACACGGGCGTCATCACGACGTACCGCTCGCCGGGTGGAGCCGGGGTTCGGCTCGACGGCGGAACGATCAACACCGGCGCGCAGATCTCGCCCCACTTCGACTCGATGCTGGTCAAGATGATCTGCCGCGGTCGGGATTTCCCGACAGCGGTCACGAGGGCGAAGCGCGCGCTCGCCGAGTTCCGTCTCCGCGGCGTCACCTCCAACATCCCGTTCCTCCAGGCGGTGCTCGACGACCCGGCATTCATCGCGGGCGACATCGCGACCGACTTCATCGAGACGCGGCCGTGGCTGGTGAACTCGCATCAGTCGAAGGACCGTGGCTCGAAGATCGTCACCTGGCTCGCAGAGGTCACCGTCAACCAGCCCAACGGACCAGGAACCGGCCTCATCTCGCCAGAGCTCAAGCTGCCCAATGTCGACCTTGATGCGCCAGCGCCCGACGGGTCGCGTCAGCGCCTGCTCGAGCTCGGCCCGGCCGGGTTCGCGGCTGCCCTGCGCGCCCAGACGCCTCTCGCCGTCACCGACACGACCTTCCGGGACGCCCACCAGTCGCTGCTCGCGACGCGCGTGCGCACCCGTGACCTCACTGCCGTGCTTCCGCATGTGGCCCGTCTCACGCCGGAGCTGCTCAGCGTCGAGGCCTGGGGCGGGGCGACCTATGACGTCGCCCTCCGGTTCCTCGGCGAGGACCCGTGGGAGCGTCTCGCGGCCATGCGGGAGGCGCTGCCGAACATCAACATCCAGATGCTGCTGCGCGGCCGCAACACGGTCGGCTACACGCCGTATCCGACCGAGGTCACCGATGCCTTCGTGCGGGAGGCGCAGTCGACCGGTGTCGACATCTTCCGCATCTTCGACGCGCTCAACGACGTCTCGCAGATGCGACCGGCCATCGACGCGGTGCTCGCCACCGGGTCTGCCGTTGCCGAAGTAGCGCTCTGCTACACGGCCGACCTTCTCGACCCGGCAGAGAAGCTCTACACGCTCGACTACTACCTCCGGCTCGCCGAGCAGATGGTCGAGGCCGGGGCACACATCATCGCCGTCAAGGACATGGCCGGTCTTCTGCGCGCCGAAGCGGCAGAGAAGCTCGTCGCCGCACTGCGCGAGCGCTTCGACCAGCCGGTGCACGTGCACACCCACGACACCGCGGGCGGCCAGCTCGCGACGCTCCTCGCAGCAAGCCGCGCCGGAGCAGACGCGGTGGATGTCGCCAGTGCGCCGATGGCGGGCACGACGTCCCAGCCCTCCGCCTCCGCTCTCGTCGCAGCCCTCGCCCACACCGAGCGCGACACCGGCATCTCGCTGCAGGCCGTCTCCGATCTGGAGCCGTACTGGGAGGCCGTTCGTCACGTCTACAAGCCCTTCGAGTCGGGGCTGCCAGGTCCGACGGGACGCGTCTACAAGCACGAGATCCCCGGGGGACAGCTCTCCAACCTCCGCCAGCAGGCGATCGCGCTCGGACTCGCCGACCACTTCGAGAAGATCGAAGACCTCTATGCGGCGGCGAGCACCATGCTCGGACGCCCGCCGAAGGTCACCCCGTCGTCGAAGGTCGTCGGCGATCTCGCGCTCGCCCTGGCGGCCGTGGACGCCGACCCGGCCGACTTCGAGGCGAATCCGGGCAAGTACGACATCCCCGACTCCGTCGTCGGCTTCATGGCCGGTGAGCTCGGCAACCTGCCGGGCGGGTGGCCAGAGCCGTTCCGTACCAAGGTTCTCGAGGGTCGTACCGTCAAGATCGGCATCGAGCAGATCTCCGAGGCCGACCAGGCGGCGCTCGACGGAACGCCGGTAGAGCGCCGCAGTGCGCTCAACCGCCTGCTCTTCGCCGGACCGACGAAGATCTTCGAGCAGGGTCGCGAGACCTACGGAGACCTCTCTGCCATCGACACCGTCGACTACCTCTACGGCCTCCAGCAGGGCCAGGAGCACGTCGTCGAGATCGCCAAGGGCGTCAGCCTCTATGTCGGCCTTGAGGCGATCGGCGAGGCGGACGACAAGGGCATCCGCACGGTGATGACCAACCTCAACGGCCAGCTTCGGCCTGTCTTCGTGCGCGACCTGAGCATCAAGGTCGAAAACAAGGCGGCAGAGAAGGCCGACCCGGGCAAGCCGGGCCACGTGGCCGCGCCATTCTCCGGCGTTGTGACCCTGCAGGTCGAGGAGGGCACGGAGGTCGTCGCCGGCCAGAGTGTCGCATCCATCGAGGCGATGAAGATGGAGGCCGCGATCACCGCATCGGTGGCCGGGCGCGTCAAGCGGCTCGCCATTCCGAAGACGCAGCAGGTCGACGCAGGCGACCTCCTCGTGGAGATCGAACAGGCATAGGCGCTAGCACGACGGGGCGGGCGACTGCCATCCCGGCCCCACTTCGGGTGCCAGACGGTAAACTGGCGTGTCCATTGCAGTGAAAGGGGTCGCCGACGTGGCAACCATTCGTAAGAAGAGCCAGGACTCTGGGCAGCTGCTCGAGACCTCCCCGCTCATCTCTGACGGAGGCGACGATCTTGCCGCGCAGCTGCCCGAGAGCCTGACCGTCAGCGTCGACCTGCCCGCGCAGGTGCACTCGGTGCCGGCCGAGGAAGTCGCTCTGGCTATCGGGGAGACCGCGGTCGACCCCGGAGTTGTCGGGCTGCAGGCGTCGACGACGTCCATCGACGTCATCCACACCGGTCCTATCCCTGTCGAGGAGCCAGCGGCCTACGTTCCCGGCCTTCCCGAGCCGGCCGAGGCCCTCACCGCCGAGCGCCTCATCAGCGGTCGCGGAGGCAAGAAGGCTGCGCCAGAGGGGCGGTGGCCCGCGCTCGTCTACGCAACGACGCTGCACCTCGTCAATCTCGGTGACTCCCGTGCGGTGCGCGAGCGCAAGGCGCTGGATGCCCGCATCGCGAGGCACTTCGAGGGTGGCCCGAGGTTCGTGCCGATCCTCACCCGCAAGGGCGGCGTCGGAAAGACCACCATCACGTCCATCCTCGGCATGGCCATGGCGGAGGTTCGCGAAGACTTGGTCATCGCGATCGACGCCAACCCCGACAGGGGAACGCTCGCGGAGCGGGTCAACAAGCAGACCCGCAACACGGTGAGGGATGCCGTCACCAAGGCCGCTGCGATCACCACCTTCAGCGACTTCAGCGAGCTTGTCTCGCGCGATGAGACCCGCCTCGACATCCTCGCCTCCGATACCGACCCGCTGCTCTCCGAGGCCTTCGACGAGAACGACTACAACGTGGTCGCCGACCTCGCGTCGCGCTTCTACTCGATCGTGCTGACCGATTGCGGCACGGGCATCGTGCACTCCGTCATGCGCGCGACGCTGCAGCGAGCCGACTCGATCGTCATCGTCTCGGGCGGAAGCCTCGATGAGGCGCGCCTCGCGTCGGAGACCCTCACGTGGCTCGAGGCGAACGGCTATGGCGAACTGGTTCGCAATGCCATCGTCGCCATCAACACGGGAACCCAGGGCACGAACCTGGTCAAGCTCGAGGAGATCGAGGCGCACTTCCAGTCGAGAGTGCGCGAGATCGTGCGAGTTCCCTACGACCAGCACCTGGCCTCCGGCTCCGTCATCAACTACCACGAGCTGCAGCCGATCACCCGGGATGCCGCTCGCGAGCTGGCAGCGCTCGTCGCCGACGGGCTCCCCGTTCGCCGCGCCTGAGACTGCCTCCAGCCACCCCGCACCGGCCGCCACAGCCCGCCTGAGACGAAGAAAGCACGAGCATGACCGTTCGCCCCATCCGCCTGTTTGGTGACCCTGTACTGCGTTCATCCTGCGACCCGATCGTGCCGGGCGACCCGCGCGCCAGATCGCTCATCGCCGACCTGCTCGAGGGCGTCGCCCTGCCGGGACGGGCCGGCCTCGCGGCGAACCAGATCGGTGTCGGCCAGCGGGCGTTCAGCTACAACGTGGACGGCGAGATTGGCTACGTCATCAACCCGGTCATCGCCGAGGTCTCCGGGGAGCCGGAGCTGGTCGACGAGGGATGCCTCTCGGTTCCCGGCTTCTTCTTCCCCCGGCTGCGCTATCCGTTCGCACGCGTCACGGGGATCGACCTCGGGGGCAATCCCATCGAGCTCAGCGGGGAGGGGCTGATGGCCCAGGCCCTGCAGCACGAGGTTGACCACCTCGACGGCCACCTCTTTATCGAGGGGCTCCAGCCAGAGACCAAGCGTGAGGCCATGCGGGAGATCCGTGCGTCCACCTGGTGGCGCACGGGAGCAGCCGCGCTCGGTTAGCGAGTTCCGTGGAGGCGGCGGCGACTGCGTCGACAACCGCCGTGTCGCCTCCACGGCGTGTGCGCCGCAGCAGCGGCGGCGCACTAGCGAGCTCAGTGCTTGAGGCTGATGCCCTCGGTCTCGGCGGGCGACGAGTTGTAGATGCCCTCGATGACGTCGGCGAAGTCCTCGACGATGATGTTGCGTTTGATGCTCATCTTCGGTGTGAGGTGACCGCTGGCCTCGGTGAGGTCGGTTGCGAGGATCTGGAACTTGCGAATCGACTCCGCGCGGCTGACCTTCGCGTTCGCCGCGTCGACTGCGCGCTGCACCTCGGCGATGACCTTCGGGTTGACGCTTGCCTCGGCGAGCGTTAGGTCGGCGTCCTCCCCGTTGTTCTTGAGCCAGGCGGGCAGCATCTCGACGTCAAGGGTGATGAGCGCGGAGATGAACGGCTTCTGGTCGCCGACGACGACGACCTGGCCGATGATCGGGTTGGCGCGGATCGGGTCCTCGAGCGCGGCGGGCGAGACGTTCTTGCCTCCCGCAGTCACGATGATCTCCTTCTTGCGTCCCGTGATCTGCAGGTAGCCGTCTTCGTCGATGGTTCCGATGTCGCCGGTCTTGAACCACTCGCCATCCATTGCGTCGGCGGTTGCCTTCTCGTTCTTCCAGTAGCCCTCGAAGACGTTGACTCCGCGCACCCAGATCTCGCCGTCCTCGGCGATCTTGAGTCCGACGCCCGGGAGCGCGGGACCAGTGGTGCCGATCTTGAACTTGGTCGTGAGGTTGACCGTGGCTGGCGCGGTCGTCTCCGTGAGGCCGTAGCCCTCGAGGATCTGCAGGCCGAGGCTGCGGTAGAAGTGCCCGAGGCGCGGGCCGAGCGGCGCGGAGCCCGACACCGCGTACTTGACGCGACCGCCGAGCGCAGCACGGATCTTGCTCAGCACGAGACGGTCGAACACGGCGAACTGGATCTTGAGGCCGAGAGGCACGGAGCCCGCGTCCAGCGCCTTCGAGTGCGCGATCGCGACATCGGCGGCCTTGCGGAAGATCTTGCCCTTTCCTCCAGCCTCTGCCTTCTGCTCCGACGAGTTGTAGACCTTCTCGAACACACGGGGGACAGCGAGCAGGAAGGTTGGGCGGAACGAGCCCATCGACGGCAGCAGCAGCTTGGTGTCCGGCTGGTGCCCGACCTTGACTCCACCGTGGATGCAGAGCACCGAGATAAAGCGCGCAAAGATGTGGGCCGTCGTGATGAAAAGGAGGGTGGACGAGTCTGGGTTGACGATGTCCTTCATCACCACCGATGCATTGCGCGTCGTCTCGACGAAGTTGGCGTGGGTGAGCACGACGCCCTTCGGCTTGCCGGTCGAGCCGGACGTGTAGATGAGGGTGGCGATGTCCTTCGCCTTGGCGATGGTGCGGCGACGCTCGATCTCGGCGTCGTCTACTCCGGT
>Ga0307514_10001411_pt1 | contig 29645 bp, 32 predicted proteins | sample 16_EM_MG_FD_203088 | JGI IMG/M metagenome (GOLD analysis project Ga0307514, IMG submission 203088) | Populus trichocarpa ectomycorrhiza microbial communities from riparian zone in the Pacific Northwest, United States - 16_EM | ecosystem: Host-associated > Plants > Roots > Unclassified | place... | reverse complement strand
GGAGACTATGGGTGATGCAACAAAATGTTATAGATATAGAGGGTCGCGTCAAAGGGGATGACGCGACTCTTGGAGAGGATAGGGACAAACCACAGGTAGGCGGTATTACGGATGTGAAGAGTCACGGCAAAGGGGGATGACGCGACTCTTAGAGAGTATAGGAACAAACAACAGGTAGGTGGGGGCGAGACCCGTCAGGAGCTAGTGGATCGCTGACCTGGGCGAGACCAGAGTCAGGATATGGGGGGAGCACGTAGACGGGTAGTCTGAGCTACTTCCAGTGACAGTTGACATTGCGCCCAATCTTCAAGTTCAGACCGTAGGTCCATAGCCATGACCCTCCTACCGTTTCTCCCCGTAGTTATCCCCTTCTCATCACAATTCCAGATATCATTCTGAGCTACCTTTTTTCGCCGTACAAGATTGGCAAGCTTCCGGTCCTGTTGCCTCTTGAGCTCGGTTGCCTGTGATAGGAGTGCGGCGGCAAGTTCGTTGAGCTCTTGTCGTTGTTTTTCGAACTCGGTTCAGCCTTGTTGAGGCCTGGGCACGAGCCGGCTCGCAAGCAGCGTACTTAAAAAAGAATAAATAGATCATGATGCACCCATATATATGTACGTACATCTAGCGCTGAGGAATAACAAGCTCCTGAATTTTGGCATCTTCCTCCTCTTGTGTTGTTGGCAACCGTGGATGGTGATGTCGGAAATGCCGTAGTTGTGCACTTGTGGTAGTGAATTTTGCTGCTACCTTCCGAGTGCAATGAGTGCAATAGATGGATGGGCGCTCTGGCTCATCTTGAATAGACTTCCGAATTAATAGCTTTCGACTATAGAGGTAGTTGCTAAACCGATGAGACCCAGTCCCTGATACTGTATAGCCATCTTGTAATCCTTGATAGCGCCCTGCAAGGGAAGCAATAAACTCTTGTTTCGCAATATGCTTCTCATCTACTAGCTCATAGTATAAGCTCTGGCATTTGACCATTGCTGTCTTTGTCATTGATCTAGAATGTCCTGTGGAGGTTTGGTATTGGGAGGGGTAAAAATTGAAATATATTCGTTGTATTTGTCGATCCCAAGACGAGCTCGGTTGCAGTTACTGTCGGACTCTGCCCATGTCTTGAAGGCTTCGGCCATTGGAGTGGAAGTGGTAGGTGTAGTAGACATTGTATTTAGAGAAGAAATAAACTATTTTAGAAGCTTACTTCAATTGCACCAGTGCAAGTAATAGGAGTAAATAATAAATAGGGTGGAAAGCAAGCTATGTCGAAGGTTGAAGTTTGTAACCTATTCAATTGCCAAACTTTAGGGCGACCCATTGCCTTGCGCTCCTTTTTGGGCCCCACAATGGATCCAAAATCTTCTTCAGTATTCGAACATGCTGTAAGCTGATCAAGTGAAACTGCCTTTAGGTTGTGGTGATAGGTGCATATAATCGCGAGGAGGTTGTGGATGAGAATTAATACAAGCTTGTAATGCTTGTATTAATGTAAAAGCGTGACCACAAGGAACTCCGTTTTTCTGAAAATGGCCACAATCATAAGTACGTAGCCATAAGTCTACACAAAATGTGCGGTGGTTGGTTTGGGTTATAACCCCCGAAGTTGTAGTTGAAATCTGGGCTGTATTTGCTTTGGCCCACCGCTGGTTCTGAACAAGTGCTTCATATCCATATGGAGTATGAATTTGTGGGTATAGAGCACAACTGTGTAGGCATATTAATTCAAGCACACGTGAAGTGTACATGCCATCAGTTAGGGTGGGAATGCAACGTATTTTGAAGATTCTCACACTCTGGGTATCTTCGGCATTTCACGGTTGCAACGACCTCCAGGCTCGAGCCGGGATACTGTTCGATGGGAAGTCCAATTCATCAGGTGAATTGGTCACAGGGTTTTGGTAAGAGAATTGAGTTGTAGTGACGGGCGCGTCACTGTCGGACATTTCTGCATCATTCGATCCTGCGTCAGAGAATACTTGAGCTCGTGATATGCGGGGGATCACTGCTCGTGGGGTTATATCGTTGAAGGTGAAGGCTCCCAGGCCGGACTCCATTAGCTGAAGCTACCACTTGAGGATAGTAACCGACGTATTAAATGTATTCGATAGGAATAAAGCTAATGAGTCTGAAACATAATCGATCTTATACTTGCCAGAACGAGTATAAGTGATTTGTGGTATGAATTTTCGCGGTGGTTTCGCATCCATGTTGCTCTCCGTGTACTGTGAGCCAAATAAACAAATTACCGGTAGGTAGTCGTGGGGATCAGGCTGCTCTGGTCCGTGAGGGAAGGATTGGAATCCATCCCCCCCCATCCCCACGCACACACGTAGCAAATTGTGTATTAGACCGAAACTGGTGGCCCGTGGTGTTGAAATGAGACTTTCTAATGGCTGTTTAAATCCGAGACAAAATTCATTGTCTGGCTCGACCTTCCTTCGCCGGGAGTTCCTGTATCTGACATAGTGATTTATTTCGCACAACAAGAGACACTCGTCTACAAAGTAATGTTACGGGGCCCCTATTGAGAAGATTCACTTCTCTTATTCTGATCGCGCTTTTTGGTTCTGCAGTCAATCTCGTTGTGTGACGTTCCAGGGAATCCTTTTCTTTTGCAATACCTTATATATATGCTTATACTTTGCGAGGTACCCCATATAGTTCTGCAATACGCCGGGTAGGCACATCTGGCTCTCGTCGAGCATGCCTCCTGAGGTGGTTTTCGGTATATCTTGGCATATTCACAAGGGAGAGTATTGATGATGTTGCCTGAGTCTTGTTGAGTTGATTGATATAAGTTGAGACCATTATGGGGGTATGGAGGCTGCGGAGAGGCTGAGAAAGGCGATCTAGACATGTGAATCTTGTAGTTCTTCATATCGACCAGCAAGTGAAGTAATATAATCTTGCATCGCTGGCGTAGGGAGTACCATCGGAGAATTTGTATGCGTTCCGCATGCAGAAAGGAAGAAATACTAGATGGGAGAACGTCGGTATATCAAGTTCTGCTATCCCCCTGGATATCCGCGAGTTTTGGCGGCCCGAACATACATTGTTTGAGCCGAAGCTCGAGCTTTTCTGCCACTGGCTCGAGCCAGCTCAATTCAACCCGGACTCAGCCAGCAGAGCTGTGAGTGAGAGGTTGAACCGTAAAGTTCGTATCTAGACCCTCCGCCCTGACAACCGCTACTAGGTTGCAACTCTCCTCCTGCTAACCAGCCGAATGGAACATGGGAACTTCAACGAGCCCAGTTCAAAGTACAGCGTAAATTCTGGTACAGGGAGGGGTATGTGTGTTATAGGAGTGCCTGAGGCGAAATAGTTGCAATACCGCTGGAAAGTATCCACGGCGACAGCAGTGTGCTATGGTGCTGGCTCTGGATCGGTTCTCGGGGGTCCGAACCTATGGCAGGTGAGATCATGCCGTTTTTATCTTTGACCTTCCATCCACCCTCCTTTTGTGGGGTGGTTATTGCTGGCGGGATATCCTCAGGTACACCTTCACTCAGATCTGGTAGCTTGATGCCTTTCCACTTGTTGCTGTAGGTATCTTACCCAATTCCTGACCTCCTTTCCGTATCCACCACTCTGGGTGCGGTTGGATGATGGGGGGGTTCTGGTGGGGGTGGTCTCTAGCGGTCGGCAGTGACGTCGGAAGTTTCTATCCTTGCGCCAGCCCTCATTTATCGGCAACCAGACTATTTACCAGTATCCAATTGAGCAAGGCTTTGTGCTTTTGCGTGAACACATTACTGGGAGATCTCAAGTTTTCATGCTGTTAGCTTAGAGACGTTTTTTGGGTGCATTAAATCGGAAACGCCGGACTCTAAGATTTTATGAAGATTGCCTCACCCAACGAAATCCTAACAGCTCCTCAGGGAGAGTCAGTGAAGTCATTACTGAGACTAGTCCCAAATGGCCTTGGTAGTGGAGGTAAAGGAGGTGTACGAGGGGCTGCGGTAAAGACTATCCAAGTAGTAAAAAACTATAGTTGTTGTATATAGCCGACTAAATAAATTCAAATTCATGAATATACTCAACACTTGTGCTATGGATCTAGCAGCAGATTCTCAACTCTTTTATCCTTTGCGCCTTATTCCGTATTAGGTATGCCTTCTTCCTCCAATACCTAGCCGTTTTGGGTTCCCATGCATATCCCGTGATTCCCACACGGGGAACATTCACGCCAACGATTGGCTGTTGTGGGTCTAGATAGCCCGCCCTCCCACTTTCACAGCGACGCCGGGATTGGTGCTTGGGTGGATTTGCGATGGCTACATGTATGGTACGGTACCTAGGCATGCTGGGGAGTATATTGTTGGCGTGGGGGCTATGTGCGCCGGTTGCCGGCTCAGTCACTATATTTGTAACTCAGTCGGAGGGGACTTTATCCAGGTATAGGAAACGGTGGAGGATCCCACCTAAGTAGCTTGTCAGTTGAGGGTTTGGCTCTAGAATAAAACTCTCCCAACAGTTTTAGACCCCATATACCTACCTAGGTAGTCTGGCTGCACTGCTAGGTATGTATGTACAGTACGGTGCCGATGGCTACTCAATGCACTACATACCCTGTCTAGCACCAGTTGCGGGCACGAATGGAACAGGGAAAAGTTTCCTGGGACTAGTAGGTACCAGTTCTGCTTGGCACAAACACCCGCTCAGTAATTCTACTCTTACCCTGAACTTACTCTTGGGGTACGTCTTGAGTTCCGTTGGTGGAGTCTGGCTAGTACCACCTAGATAGGTAGTCTACAATGCTGCAATATTTGGAGCAGCCTTGTTGTCAATATCCATAGGCAGTTGGCTGTACGATAGCCGCTGCGATATTGTAGTATTGGGTTTTCTTTTCAATACCCAAACACCTGCTTCAATTTTTCTCATATAGGTACTCACAGATGCAGAAAGCAATTACACAATTGCAAGCTTTATGTCGGATGAGGACCTCTATGCGATGCTACATGGGCTATGGGGTGACAAGCTCCACACAATCCGCCTGGAGGACGTGGGGGCTTGCATGTTGTATGATTGACAATATACTCTCGTTATAAGCATATGGTCGTGGTCGGAGGTGGTATGCTTATAACCCTTCATCGAGGGAAAATTAGATACTTGGCAAAATGGACAGATGAGACAAGGAATGTGGATTAGGGTTGATGTAAGAACTCTGTGATAATCCATTGGGTTTGTTTGGCCTCCTCTCGATGGACATATCCCTCAATTCGACATCTTTCCCGTTCCAACATCCGCTTGTAATTCAATCAGAGTGGAGGGGATATAAAAACAAGGTTTCCAGAGAAGTAGGTGTTGCAGGAAGTGGCCCGGCGTATATAGGGTCTACATTTTCAGCCGATGTGATTACTCGACCCTTAATATTTGCACCTCTATCACCAGCAACTTCAGTTACAAGATTGATGAAGGTCCCCCTTTCCCTTTCGTCCCCCTCTTCTTTAGCCTTCAATATATATATTACATATTTATAAATAAAGATTTGGACACTGTATGAAACAAACGACACACTGTATAGTTGCTATGGCCAATAGTACCAGTATACTTAGGCTAGGTAGCTACCTAATGTCCAGTCATCACTGATGGGATTTCCCTTGACGCGGAATAAAAGATTGAAAAGAGGCTAAAAGCCCAAAAGAGTCAAAACCTCAAAACTTGGTATCCTGATATACCTAAAAGCGACTGGATCGCACCATATGTTTTCGTTTTTGTTTCTATAGAGCATATACTTAGTACACTGTCCTGTAACTAGCTGCGAATACATTGTTTATCCCCAATAAATCTCGACTTTATTCACCACGTCTTCCCCCCATTGCACAAAGCTTCGCACGCTTAAAAAGTCAAATTCCACAAGCAAGAGCAACGGGAGGACCTATGTACAGTATGGGGAACGATGATCAGAAGACAGTGCAGACCCCGGGACCTAACACCACCCAATCAAGCGGCTGAGACATCAACCACACCAACACGATACCGTACACCTCCTACTCTCATTGAAGAATACCACAACTGGCAGGCCTACGAACAACAGGCACCCCAAGAAGAATTCATCTTCAAGGCTTCGAGAGATACTGTACATAAACTCCAAGGGCGCATTACAATTGTGGGTCAACAACCAACGCCAAAAAAGGTGTGACCTCACCAGGGAGAAATACGGATCACCTAGAACTCCCAACCCAGCTCTAGTCATACCTACAGCTCCAGTTGTACCTGTATGCAAAATGGGTCGCTCACGGAAATATCAAACTGAGGAAGAAATACGTCAGGCTAAGGATAGATAATGGATAAAAAAATACAGAGTTAGTATGACAAAGGCGTCAGCGGGAACGTCAGGCTCAACAACAGTAGATAGAAGACACAGAACATCAATTGGCGAATTCTATCCCATCGGCAATACTGACATCCTCTTCTGCAAGCAATGTGCAGCCAACACCCAACTCTTCCACTTTGGAATTAATACCTCAATCATCCTCTAGCAGGAATATACAGCCAATACCTAATCCTCTCTCTTTGGAATCATACACTATATCCTTCACACAGTCTCGTTTGTATTACCATCTATGCACTCGACTCCCATCGTACCCTAGCCTCATACAAGTCCTGCACTTTAGCATATACACCTACTCCGCTGTGCCTAACACAACTGTCATAGGTTGTTACAATCAGTAGTAACCGTACCGAGATTTTTGATCTAGGAATCGACAACATCGGTGGAATGTGGATAAGAGGAGGGTGGAAGGTGGACATTAGGAAACTCAGGGAGAAAGCCCAAAAGAAATACACGAAAGGTATGGGCACATTTCTATGATACCCTCAGAACTCTCTCAGAATACCCCCAAAATGCCGGGAAGCCCCCCCGATGTGAACCATGTGAAAAGGAAAAGCCATGAAACCACCATCACCAAAATCTAAAGTTGGTCCTATAAGGGCGAAAACAACCACTCGAACGCCTACACTGTGACCTGGTAGGGCCAATCAAGCTGCCAGCACCAGGAAAACAGTATCAATATCTCCTAGTGGTAACCGACGATTATACGAGGTATATGTCTCCGAAACCACTAAGAACCAAGGACGAGACTACCAGCCACTAGTAAAAATCGTCAATATTCTTGAAAAAGCCTCCAAATATCCAGTAAAAATGATTCAAGCTGACTGGGGAGGCGAATTCAGAAATAAGGACCTCCAGACCGAATTACGGCAGAGAGGAATACAACTGAAAGAAACAGTCCGGAGGCACAGCGAAACCAACGCAGTAGCCGAAAGGGCCAATCACACCATTCTTACTAGCAGTAGGACAGCACTTTTTTTTTTGGGGAGTCATTACATAGCAGCAGATATGCCGAAAGGATATTGGGACAAGGCAAGCCTTTGGGCAGCATACACGAAAAATCGCCTACCCCATGAAGCCCTACCAAAAGGGATGACCCCAGTCGAACTCCTCATTCCAGGTACCCATGCGGAATGCCTGAGAACAACCTCAGGCTTCGGCTAGAGAGTAAAATGCTTCGACTATGAAGTCAGCGATAAGCTCCGCCTAGAGGATATGAAGGGAGGATTATGGGATACACCAACATCTTTTGGACCTACTGGGCGTTGTATAAAAATGGAAAAGCAAGACTAGCCGAAAACCCCCGAACCTACAGCTAGAAGCCTTTGCGGACACCTCCTGGAGGACTAGAAGCCAGGCCACAGACAGGGGTGCTAATGACCCTGGGAGGGCAACCGATAGGGTGATATTCTCGACGGCAGGATGTCGTAAGCCTCAGCATAACAGAGGCCGAATACATTTGCGAGGCAGCCAAAGACCTGGCCTGAGGGAGGCAATACTCCAGCACCCCGAGACTATGGACAGACTCGGAAGGGGGACTAAACCTGTCCCAAACCAACCCATGCCTGAGAAGGAGCCGCCACATAGAATACCATTTCCATTATCTCAGGCAACAGGTAGAACAGAAGTACCCAACAATACAATTTGTCCTAACGAAGGACAACGCGGCGGAAGCCGTTAACCGAACACTAAACGACATTTGCGATACTGCCGATGATACGGATTTCTTTGGAAATATACCTATAATCTTAGGTGGAGATTTTGACAGATTGCACTAGTTATTCGTCATGGCAATCGAGCAGCTACTGTACATGCATCATTACAAAGCTCACCACTTTGGCCTCACTTCCAACAACTCACTTTAATGCATAAACATGCGAGTTCTAACTGGAGCTAATAATCAAGCATTTGCTACGTGGCTTGCCAGATGTCATATGATCCTACCATGTATGGTACTCTTATTATACCACCTGATATTCAAACTTATACCCAAGTTCCTGATCTTATTCATTTTGTATATCCACCTCAATTGCTTGAAATGGCTCCAATTGGTTTTAATATTTTTAATGGTCGTTGTATTCTTGCCTTTCATAATGATATTGTTGTTCAATTCAATACTATGATTTTAGATAGCCTTCCCGGTGAAGCACATACCTTTCATGAAATCAATACCTCAGATACTAATAATGATGATCCCGATATTGAACATCTTCCTGCAGAATACTTATCAAGTTTGGATATTGCAGGTCTACCTCCTTCGCATTTAGTTTTAAAAGTTGGTTGTCCTGTTATGTTGTTACGAAATCAATACCCATCTGAAGGATTATGCAATGGAACTCGAATGATTGTTACTCACTTAGGATAATATTGTGTTGAAGTTCAAATTCTTGGTGGAGCTTTTCATGGGTGACGCAAGCTGATTCTTCGCATTCAGTTAGCTACTCTGGAAGGTGAACTACCATTTATTTTGACTCGAAAACAATTTCCTATTCGTCTTTGTTTTACTATGACTGTAAACAAATCTCAAGGTCAAACTTTGGGAATTGTAGGGTTAGATTTACGAACATCTACATTTTCTCATGGTCAATTATATGTCGCGATGTCTCGAGTTACTGATGTAGCTAATCTTTGCTGTCTTACAAAACCCACTGTTTTCTTCTTCAACTTTCAATATTGTTTACCCTGAACTATTACTTCGATAGAACTCTTATCCTCAACCCCCAGGTCTCGCGCGAGCGAAGCGAGCGTACCTGTCTCCTCCCGATATACCTACATAAAAGTGACTGGATCGCACCATATGTTTTCGTTTTTGTTTCTATAGAGCATACAGACTTCTGCGAGCAGCGCAATAACTACACTGTCCTGTAATTAGCTGCGAATACATTGTTCATCCCCAGACTTGATTCAACACGTCTTCCCCTCATAGCCTTGTATTCTCCTATTATTGGTCGGACTGCTCGAGAATCATAAATCAGGGTAACTGGTTTGTATGGTCTATTCCACCGAGAACAACTCTCTGAACAGAGTGATCCTTCCAATACCGAGTCTGCGAGAACTAACTGAGTGTTTATCCCTATCAACCGCGTGAATACTTATGCCTGCAAGTATAAGAATGAGTTCATGATCAACTCCAAAATGTATCCAATCTTTTTTATTTTGATAGTTTGCTCAATGTGTGAGTACACATACACCGGGTTTACTTGATGTAGAAGCGGATTTTCGTAGGTCAGGCTACCATTCACAAAAGATGTACTACTTGTCTTCAGCAATCATGACGATTAGTCAATCGAACTGCGCATAGGGCGCGAATGATACTAATTTTTATATATCCTCGACTACATACAAACCATGCAGTGGCAAGTTCTTTACTTTACGGCTCTTGATTACTTATTGAGGGCCCGAGTTCGACCTTCAGTGGAGGCAAGGACCGGTGGCACCTACGGCCTGGGGCGGACTGGAGCACATGGAAGTCTGCCGGGACCTGGCCTGAAGCAACAGGCCGGCGGAGTCGTTGCCTAGACTGCCTGGACTGTCTGGGGGCCACCTGGGCCGCCGGGTAGGCCGTCTGGGACCGCCTGGGCTGCCGGGTAGGTCACCTGGACCGCCTGGACCGCCAGATAGGCCCCCCAGGCGTGAGTCTTCCAGGCCTATGCCGGGACTGGCGGTTTCAGACCCGCCCACATACAGGCCGGTTCAGTCCGGCCATGCTGCTTGATAGGCAGCCCCGCCGGATGCATACCATACTTCACCGGGTAATGCATCATCACTGGGATATGCATCAGCCCCCACTCAGCCCCTGCCGGTTCATTCTTAGCGGCGTAATGGAGTCAAAAATGAACGGATTCATAGCCAGCAAAGTGTGTAAGCATTGTGAAGATGTAGAGTTCAGTTTAAATGCTGTGGGAATGTATTAACTATGGTTAGTAAGGATCTAGAGAGGGGTTGGTGACTAGTATTGAACCGAAGAGTGGCATGCAACTCACCCACAGTACGGACTGAGTCCTGACAATATAGGGAAATTGGGGTTTGAATGACATATTCCAGGGTCTATCAATGCACTATAACTATGTTAAAAATGGTGGAGCTATTACTCTCACACTGGGAGGTGAGGGAGAATTGGTGCCCTTTTCTGGGATTTTTTTATAAGCCAGTGTACCATTGAGCTAGCCCAAGCTTGCCAATCAAAGAGCAACTTCATTTTAATCTACCTGAGGTTGCCTGGCCTGTCTTGGTGCATTTGAGCTAATCTAGGAACGCATGTGCTAATCCATATCGAAAATATAGATACTAAGCACCTGCCTCACCAATTGTGGATCAGTTTGGTACCACATCAATAGTTTTGAGGTTCTGTGAGCTCCTCTATCTTTGCATAAATTAGTATAAAGCTTTAGAGTATATTATTTATATACTTCAACTCACTTGAGCTCTCACAAGCTGAATACATTGAATCGTCTTGGCGGCTCGAGCCGGCTCGAGACTCCTTTGTAAAACCACGAGCCGGCTCGTGCCCAGGCCTAGCTAAGAATGAACCGACAGGGGCTGAGTGGGGGCTGATGCATATCTCGGTGAAGGATGGTACACTGCAAATGGGCTGCGTTCTGCGGGGTCCACCCGCCGCACACGCAGGTGCACGTGGGATCCTTCATTTGCCCCATCTCCTTCATTCACTGCCTCTGTGGGCCTTGGTCCGTCACTAGGTAGGTTAGCTCTCGTATTGTCACTCGGGACCACTTCAAGTCAGCCGGCGCTTTACCGTGGAGCGGGTGGGCTTGTCGGATGTCTGTCGGTGTTACTATGTCAGGCATGTGCATCCGCTCCCCCATCCATATCTCCCTCTTAGCTCTTGCATCCGCCGCCTCATTCCCCTCCCTGCCATCGTGTCCCTTGACCCACATCAACACTCTCGGTTTTCCCGCCATTTGTCTCGCTAACCGTTCCTCAATCGACGACCGGGGCGGCCTAGTTTGTGGACTGGGCCGCCTGGCCCGTTGAAAATACTGTTACTAGCACTTATAGATCCCTCATGGGTTATCTCCCGAACACACATAGGTGGAAGGCACAAAGTTGTCTTATGCATGTACCACAAAATATCAAAACATCTCATACGCAAATTCCTATGATTGGCCCCCCAGTACTGTATTTGCTACACTGTAAGAGTTCTTGATAAGCCATTCTCGTACTAAAACGACCTTGAGGCCTTCAGGTGCCCCTTCGCGTTCCTTTTCAATAGCAACAGAAGCTCCTGCCGCACAAGCTTTTGCTAAATGCTAACAACAGCCTTCCCCCCCTTACAGCCACTGCAACAGCTTGGTCGAGAGCCCAGGGTACGATTAAAATATTTTATAACCGCAGTTTGGTAGTTCTCATAAGATCTTCATACTTTGACCCCTTACTCTGTTAAAGCCTTCTCTATTAAGTGGTTAAGGGGACTGTTGAGTTGGGTATAATATATCTACGGAGCATGATAGAGTGAATTTTAAGTATAATATATTGATGCGGCATGATAGGCAGTAGCCATTGAGCATGGTGTGGTTACTTAACCCCAGTTAGTAGGAGAATAGGAAAGCTATAGGTAGTAGGAGGATTTTTGGTGGGAGAATGGGGGGGTTGAAGCTCAGAAAACATGCGAGGTATCTAGAAGTGTCAAAGACGTTGTCGCACGACAATATGTTGGTTAGGACTCATACAATACAGTAAATATGACCTCCAGGAAGGGATTTGAGCATCTTATGACCCCTTACAGTGCATATAGCACATTGATAAATATAAATTTAGCCTATGCTCTACGATTATCACGTTTTTTTTTTCAAAATTCATTAATCGCATTTAGCCTATGTAGACTATGGCGAGATTATCACATTTATACACAGAATCTATAGACTATCTGTGATGTGAACAGACCTGTATGAGGGTGGGGGTTCGCAGGTTTCTCGTAGGGGAATTTGAAGACGCTGTTGAGGCTGTGTGTACTATAGCGAGTTCAGAGCAACTCTTAGAGGGCTGTCGATATGATAGCCGAATTCAGCGACTGTACTCCGTATGTAATTGCCCTATAGACACTGACATTCGATAATATAGTACTTTAAAATATCTATCCATAAATCAATCATTACCTAGTTAGCTACATTCCACTAATTCCTGGTACACCTATAGATTACTTCTTCTAGTAATAAAAACTAGTAGATAATGTCACGTGTTTATTTTGGGGTATTATTTTCGCAAGACATTCTTTACCAACATGTCAGATACTTCAGGTTTCCAAAACTGGATTTAATACACCCCAAAAATAATCGGTCTGGGCACGAGATCACCAAAACTGCATCTTTGCTATGGCTCAATTGTGTGAACACAAATATTTAGGGTATAAGTGTTATGCTTTCCCCACTCCAAAATAACCTATGAGTTAGTAGGTGGCAATGAGGGATGCGGTCACTGTATCCTTAAAGGATAAGAGATATATTCGCTAGGTGATAGAACGAAACTACGGATCCGGAGGGAAACAACACTGTATATATCCGATTCCCCCATGGCATCACACGACATCCCACGCTGCAAGATTACCTCTTGCAACAAGAGAAACATGCAAAGCACCGCCTCGTAGCCTAAGGCTCCCTTCGGAGGAAAGGCATATAGACTCAAAAAAAAAAAAAAAAACACGCAACAATCTCATGAGAAATTTAGTTTGACACATTGGTGATACCCGTACCAAATCAGACTTATAATGATTGTAATTCCCCCAGTCCAGCCCACAATCTTCCCACAAGCTGCCCCGGCAGTGAACCCTGCACAAATCACAAATTCAGGAATCGGGGCAGCGCGGCAACTCTGTCCAGTCGCCCTTGCACCTTTTGTAATGCACTATTCTGAGCTATCAGGTAAACACTGTAGTGCCTGTGCAAAGTGAAGGTCGTAGTGTCCGGGTTTTCCCGTGTAATGCGAATTGCTTCCTTCATGAAATCCTGCCACCACTTTTCACGCTGTAAATTTGCCGCGTAACCCTCTGCGACTGGGTCATTATGCGGAAGGAAGAGCCTTCTCGTAATAGTCTCACAAGAAAACATAATATGAAGGGTTGTTACAAGGCACTCGCCAACTGTGCACAGAGACATTAGATACCCAAACGTGATTGGTGCGACAACGGCACAGTGTGTGGGGGGGGGGAGCATTAGACTCACAGGATTCGCAAATGCTATCATATTGTTGGGTTTTCCAGAGCTCAAACGCGCCATAACCCAGGAGAGCCACCGATACAGCTACCCCGAGGACTCCCATTGCCGCCCTCTCTGGTGCCAGGCTGCTTACACCACTTTGGATACCCTTTCGAACTGTAGTCGCGGCGATCCCAGCGCCCAATGCTACTCCGCTCCCCCCCAGTAGGTACCCCGCTTGAAATTGGCGCCAGATAGCGCTATTGCAAGTAATTGCCTTCTGGCATGCACGTAGAAACCGGTGTGATGTAAAGTAGAGCTCTTTCGCCTGATCCACCAATTGCACATCCGATATCTCCGCTAGAACAACATAACCTCAGCATTGGGAGTTATGGCAAGTAACACTGACATGTGGGGCATGTCGTCATTGGGTTAGGACTCACCCCATCCGGCGGTCGTAGCCAGCGCTGCGATTGTTTTTGTGAGGTTTGTGAGCTCCTGCGATGCTTGCCTCACATCATTCTGCCAATCCTGTTTAGCTTGTGCGGAGGGTAGCCAGTACGCACGCTTCCACTCCTATTCTCCACACGATACAACAGTCAGTCGCTAGTAGATATATGGGTCCTATGTACATATATGCGAGACGACTAACCACAAGCTTAGCCAGTAGACTTCCAGCGGCCCCCTGCAGACTTAGGGCCTGCAGGTCAGGACATGTAAAGAGAACGTCCTTCAGGTTGCATAACATCGAACCGACCCGTGATGGACGTAAGATCTGAGTTAATAACAACAGATTTGAGAGAGCCCTACCCATATGATTAGAGTTGAGATCATAATAGCTCTCTCGTAATCTGCAAGCTTCCTCAATTGGAACTCATATACGTACCACTCACAGAGGCCTACTAAGTTTGATGCGAGCAATGTAGCCTGGGCTGTTAGGGATCCTAGGACGTTCTGGCCATCACTGATCATTTGAGAAAAAAATGCTGCATCCCAACATATTGCGAACTCCGTACTTTCGACGGGTTCTAGGCCAAATATATCGAGTGTGGAGAGGTAGAATGAGCATGTTTTCTTTTCTCTGACTCTAACCGAGTGGATCTTCTCGCAAAGTTGGAGATTAGCAGTACGAGTGGATCCAGCATTGACGCCCGGTCGCAGCTGGAGCCGCACCTAGAATTTTACCGGATGGCCTCATTAGTATGTAGCTCGTGCAACTTCAACCCAGGGCAAAGTTATTTTCCGAAGGGGGGAACAAGTACAGTGGTGTGGATTCGTAACTCGAGCACAGACTTTCAGTTGGCAAGATGGATCTGGCCAGAAACCCTACCTTTACCTCCATAATTGTTTGGTCTTGCGAAATTGCCTCATGGTGTGCATAGGTAAGTGGCGATAGGTCTTCGGCGGTTCCCAAGTTAAAAAGGTCATCTAAAAAATCATTGATCCAGGTCCCAACCCCACCGCGCGCCAATACGCGAAGTAACTGTGGGGCTGGATATTTGATGATAAAATGGAATGCTGTTTGATCTGCTTCCTGTTGCCACAATCTACAGTCAAATTCATCCTCTCTAGCCTATTGGAAATAGAGTCATAACCACATACATATACAGGTATGCCAACTGGCGGCCCCGTCTGATCTGTTTTCAGCTGTCATAGACTATTGTCAATTTACCTGCACCACCGAGACAGAATAGAGTCATAGACCAAAAGCATATATACCAGCGGAAGAACGCCCAATTCCAAAGGAGGGCAGACACCGTATCTCTCCTTTATGCTAGTGCCATTCTCATTCTTAAGTACGCTGATTGACGACCTTGCTTTGTCTGTCCTCTACTGTCCTGTTAAATGCGTCCTCGTCACCCCATTAAAAATAATCACAGACCAAAAAAACACTTACCCGGCGAAGAAAGTCTATTTGCAAAGGAGAACCACCATATTTCTGGCTTATGCTAGAGCATTTGCTATCCTGAAGTTCATCAATATACTGGAGCAGGAGCATGGACTGATTCGTGTGTGGTTGGAAGGCTAATTTTTGCGTAAATCGTATTTAGAGTGATATCGATACCCCGTTTATCAAGTGAACTGAATGATGGTGGACTGCTATAGAAAACAGCAACTGGCGGCCAGACAGTGCTAATTAAGACACTGGCTGCAGGGCCCCGCATTTGTATTGGAGGTAAGTACGGATAGTTGTGGATTTTTCATATCACACCTTGCTTGACCTGATCTGATTTTTACGCTTTGGCATTGGCCAAATTGATGGTGGTGTTATTTAAGCTTACATTTCATAGCTTGCTTATTCAGTTGTCCAACACTGCAGGATATTGCATATATGCCCATGTATTAGCTCATCTGCTGAGCCTTGCTGCAGAGACAATTTGAGCTACCGGTACTGGGACCTACACCCTCTGGGCATATCTCACGGGGCACAAGGCACTCGAGTATGTACTGGTCGTTGACCCTGACCCACTCGAATGCATGAAAAAACTCACATTGCAGGGTGAGGGGCACCTATCAGAAGTTATCAATTTATCTAAGATGTAGAAAATAGAAATTCATGCAGAACAACTCACCCTCCGCATTTTACTACTCAATGGCAGCAGTTACATGTATCGTATCGATCCAATATATGGAAAGCCGAGGACTCTACCCGCCACTTGTATTCGTAAGCTTGCCCCCTAGTCCACTCCCAAGTTTGCAATCCCAAGCACTACCATTACGACACGGGGCTGGATTCTGTTGATTGTTTCAGCTCCCATTGATGTTGTCTTCGAAGTGAGGACGTGTGACGGCCAATCCTAATTCTGCATCTAATTTGAGTAGGTGGAGTAATCTCGAGAGAGGCTGTGGTCACATCCTGCCCAGATAGTAAGATCAAGACTAAAGAGTCCTGACACCTAATGGAAAATATCAACCCCACGCTGGGGGTCCAACCTATGACAACGTTTAGGAATGCTTGGAATCCCGTAGCCCGTAGTGTTGGCGCCAGGGAGTGAATGACTTTCGGAATATCAAGAGATACCTCCCGGACCTATCTTTGACCCTCCCGGCAGCGGCTTCCTCCTAGACATGGGAGTTCCGAGCTCCTACTAATCTTCATGGATATCAAATATGTACTGTACATATGAGCTCTTTCCCCCCCACAATACAGGTTCGCGTGTCATGTGATCGAACTGGCATGTCCAGCTATAAATACACTGTGCTTGTCAACAGAAAGATCAAGGAAAATATTTTGAAAGCCGTGGTAACATCAGACCAATATATGGAAATCGAAGTATTAAATTCATGACTGATTTCTGCTGAAATATCAATACACCCTTCAACACAAGGATCCACGACCAGCGCCACTTTTGCTCGATTTTAGCTAGCTCTGAGGATGGTACCGGGCCTCCCTGAATTGCTGCATGTCGAAGTGTCTCCAGGGAAGCGTTCGGGTCACCCAATGACGCAATTCAGAACGGACAATAAATATTGCGAGTAGTGTCCAAGCTGCCCATGGCCATACACCTCGACTCCACTCGCCGCGATCTTTGTGGTCGCACCCAAAATATTCGTGAAATCTCCAAAGATTGTGAGTCCCTCGATTCTACTCATGTAGGATTGTGATGGTACAAGAGCACCTGTGCTGAAAGCAGAAATAGGGTACGATCAGTGAATCCATTTATTAGGACAGTGTTCATTGACTTACACCAAGAGACCGATTATGTATTTCCAGATGGGTCGTTGTGGATGATCCATCCTGCTCTGGATGGCATCGATTTCTTGTAGAAGCAAATTACGTGTGACTCGCTTTTCCACAGTGTCGACGGGTGCTAAGGAAAAAATGTCAAAAACGGGTACGAGCCCCTCCACAGCCGAAGAAGCCCATGACGCTTGCTGTCCATCGTATGAAACTGGCATGAGACATTGAAATAGAGGATTCAGTGCTGCGATGCATATGTACAGACCTTGGCTCCTCTCCGCTCTTAGAATTTCAATATAACGCTCCACCCGAAGCTGAAGGGTATATCGCAGAGATCCTGGCGTTGGCTCCACCCAATTTAGAGCCGGGTCATCATCGTTGCCATCATTGTCGCCTAGCTCTCCCTGCTCCAGTGGTGAAGAGACATCCTCTCCTGATGTGCGATCCATTTGGAGTGGGGTTGAGGAGATGGCACTTCTTGACAATCAACTGGGATCGATTATCGCTGTGGGAATGAGAAGGGTTTATTGATAACAAAGCTCGTTAATGGGTCATGTCGGTTGTTTGTGCCGTGCTGGAGGTGAAGCCACACTACTTGCGGCTGATCGACACTGCAACTAGAGTATGCGGATGTGCCTCGAATTAGCCCACTCTCCGCAGCATGTTGTCACGTGTGTAAACCGAATTCTTTAAGCAGGGCGCCTAAGGCTCCCTTCGAGTGAAAGGCGTATATATAGTAGACTCAAAAAAAAAAAAGAAAACATACCTCCATGCCTAATCCAAATACCGTATGGGGTGCTGTGCCAGCCTCTGCAGCTGTGGTGTCTTAATTAACCCTGTGTGAGGCTGCCAGTCGCTGTTTGTTATAACAACAAGCATGTCACTCGATAAACAGGAATTCCTCTCATCATCGATATACAATTTGCGCAAAAATTAGCCTTCCAACCACGCACGAACCAGTCCTCCACCATGCTCCTGCTCCATTATATTGATGAACTTCAAGATAGCAGATGCTCTAGCATAAGCCATAAATATGGTGGTTCTCCTTTGCAGATGGACTTTCTTCGGCAGGTATGTGTTTTTTGGGGTCTGTGATCATTTCTAGAGGACGAATTTGACAATAACATGTGACAGTAGAGGACAAGCCAAGCAAGGTCGTCAGTAATTATGAATGAGAACGGCTCTAGCATAACGGAGGAATGTGGTGACTGTCCTCCTTTGGAAATGGGTATTCTTCAGCCCGTATGTGTTCTTTTGGCCTATGACTCTATTTCTGTCGTGGTGGTGAAGGTGGATTAACAATAGTCTATAACAGCAGAAAATAAATCAGACAGACCCGCCAATTGACATACTTGAGACTAAGGAATGCTCTCGTTTGGAAATGGACGTTCTTCCATCTGTATATGTAGGTGTTTTTTTGGTTCATGACTCTAATAGGCTAGGGAAGATGAATTTGACAATGGCTTGTGACAACAGGAAGCAGATCAAACAGCATTCGACTTTATCATCAAATACCCGGCCGAATCGTTACGTCGCGCGTTGAGACGCAGTGGGGTTGAGACCTTGATCAATGATTTTTTAGATACCCTTTTTAACTTGGGAACCGACCTCACCACCGAAAACCTAAGACAAACCTCGCCACTTACCTATGAACACCATGAGGCAATTTTGCAAGACCAAACAATTACAGAGGTAAAGGTAGGGTTTCTGGCCAGATCCATGTTGCCAACATTCTTTATTGACAGTCTCCTTTATGAATCCACACTGTTATACTTGTTCCCCGACCTTCGGAAAATAACTTGGGTTGAAGTTGCACAAGCTACATACTAATGAGACCGTCCGGTAAAATTCTAGGTGCGGCTCCAGCTGCGACCGGGTGTCGATGCTGGATCCACTCGTACTGCTAATCTCCAGCTTTGCGAGAAGATCCACTCGGTTAGAGCCAGAGAAGAGAAAACATGCTCATTCTACCTCTCCACACTCGATATATTTGGCCTAGAACCTGTCCAAAGTACAGAGTTCTCAATATGTTGGGACGCAGCATTTTTCTCGCAAATGATCAGTGATGGTCAGAACGTCCTAGGATTCCTAACAGCCCAGGCTACATCGCTCGCATCAAACTTAGTAGGCCTCTGTGAGTGGTACGTATATGAGTTCTAATTGAGGGACCCTCTTCTACGAGGGGCAGTGCAGCCAGACTAGGACCCTCTTAAGCTTGCAGATTACGAGAGAGCTATTATGATCTCAACTCTAATCATATGAGTAGGGCTGCCTCGGATCTGTTGTTATTAACTCAGATCTTACGACAATCAGGAGTTGGTTCAAAGTCCTGCAATGCGAAGGATGTTCTCTTTAGATGTCTTGAGCCGTCCGTCCTACTTAGTTTGCTGGGAGCTGCTGGAAATCTACTGGCTAAGCTTGCGGTTAGTCGTCTGCGGTATGCGTAAGGATCTTCTATTAACTAGCAACTGACTGGTGTATCGTGTGGAGAATAGGAGTGGAAGCGTGCGCACTGGCTACCCTCCACACAGGCTAAACAGGATTGGAAGAACGATGTGAGGCAAGCATCGGGGGAGCTCCAAACCGTCATAACAACAATCACGGCGCTGGCTACGGCCGCTGAATGGGGTGAGTCCCACCCAATGACGACATGCCCCACATGTCGGTGTTACTTCTCATAACTACCCAAAGCTGAGGTTATATTGTTCCAGCGGAAATGCCAAATGAGCAATTAATGAAGCAGGCGAAAGAGCTCTACTTTACCTCACACAGGTTTCTACGTGCATGCCAGAAGGCAATTACTTGCAATAGAGAGATATGGCACCGATTTCAGGCGGGGTACCTAGTGGGGGGGAGCGGAGTAGTATTAGGCACTGGGCTCATCGCGGTAACTGCTCAAAGGGGTATCCAAGCCAGTCTGGTACCAGAGGCGGTGGCAATGGGAGTCCTCGGGGTAGCTGGCGCCGTCGTATCGGTGGGTTATGGCGCGTTTGAGCTCTGGAACACCAGGCAATATGATAGCATTTGCGAATCCTGTAAGTCTAATGCTCTTCCCCCCACAAACTGTGCAAAGCTTTTGCTGTTGTCGCACCAATCACGTTTGGGTTTCTAATGTCTCTGCGTGCAGTTGACGAATGCCTGGTAACAACCCTTCATATTATGTTTTCTTGTGAGACTATTACGAGGAGGTTGTTCGTTCCGCAAGATGAGCCAGCCGCAGAGGGTTACGCGGCAAATTTACAGCGTGAAAAGTGGTGGCAGGATTTCATGAGGGAAGCAATTCGCATTACGGGAGAAAACCCGGACACTACGACCTTCACTTTGCACAGGCACTACACTGTTTACCTGGCAGTTCAGAATAGTGGATTGCGAAGGGTGCAAAAGCAGTTGGACAAAGCTGCAGCACAGAGCCGATTCCGGAATTTGTGATTCGTGCCAGATTCACTGCCGGGGCAGACTGGTAGTAGGCTTGCGGGGAGAACAATCTTGTTTGTGGGCTGGACTGGGGGAATTACAATCATAATAAGTCTGATTTAATTCAGATATCTCATGAGGTTGGGGTCGCTTTGCGTGTTTTTTCTTTCGTGGGGTGTTTAAGTGGATCTATAATTCGTAACCGCTTATGTTTGCTCCCATAACCTCCCCCTCCTGTCCTACCCCCCGTCACCCACCCACGGGCACGTATTCTGTGGGGCCCAGCCGTTGCAAACACAGCTCGGGTCTCCCGCCCTCCCTATCTCCATCAACCACTGCCTCTGCGGGCTCTTGTCCGTCACCATGTATGTGAGCCCGCAGATGGCGTCCCGTGTCCACTTCAGATGTAAAAGGGAAAGGGAACGCTTGTCGTACGCCAGTCGGTGTCACAATGTCAGGCTTCAGCATCCCGGCCCCCACCCATGCTTCCCGTTTTGCCCTGCAATCCGCCTCTTCGTTCCTAGTCTGGTTGGCGCTCTACGAGCGGCTTGTGCCAACGAGACTACTTTGTTCCCCTTCACTCCCATCAGGCGCCGTGGCCTCTCCCGCGTCTGCCCCACCAGCCTCTCCTCTATCCACGATCTCGGCGGCAGGTACATCAAGTCCACTATTCGCTGGATCACTCCTTGACTATCCAAGGCCACCGTATCGCAACGCTCCCACGCCAGAGTCACTCCCACTTCCTCTGCGTCTGCCACCGTGGCCATCGTGCCCAGATACATCGCCTCTGTTCTTGTCCCACCCGCTGCTCGTCCCTCAAGTCTGCTTCCATCTGACCATTCTTCCACCGCACCCTCCTCCATATCCTCTACTCTCACTATGCCTCTGCCCTCGGGGCATTCCCCGCTCATCCACCGAAGCTCTGCGTCTTCCTCCAGGACTTGCCTGAGGATCTGTGCTGCCTTCCCCGCCAGCTCTGGCAGGTGCCTCCCATACACTGACGCCGCCCATCGGATCCACTTGTTCTGCATTAAGCTTCATAGGTCAGAGATCCCCGTCAGCGCCTCTACTTTCCTCGTACTGCTTCCCTTGTAGGCTCCCACCACCCGTCGCTGTACCTCCGCCGCTAATCTGCTCTGTTGCTCGCTCGGTTCCGGGTACAGCCCGCAGCCATATGTGATGATTGGTAGCAGCTGCTGCGTGGCTATCTTCCTCTTCCCCAGTGCCGGGAGCCTGCTCAGCCTGCGTACCACCTCCCAAGCTGCTTTCCCCTTCTGTGCCCTATATTTCTGATGGCGCCTTGTATCCCCCATTATCACCCCGAGGTGTTTTCCCCCTTTTCCCTTCCAGTTCTTCTCCTTATCCCACCGTATTCCAGCCACCTCTGCCGCCTCCCCTAAGGCGCGGTCCATCTCTTCTTCTGCTCCAACGCGCATGCCATTCACATCATCGATATAAGAGAGTGGCCGGTAGCTCTCCCTCCTCTCCCGTCGCAGCTGCCTCCCCCGATCTTTCAGCCTCCTCTCCGCGTCTCACCACACTTGACATGTAAGTCGTGAAGAGAGCCGGCGAGAGCGGGCTCCCTTGAGAGCCAGACTTGCCCATCCAGTATTTTTCCGGTGTGCTCCCTGCGCAGTGTGTTGAAAGCCGACTGTGCGTCCCTGCCCACTATCTCTCCCTAAGAGTGTTTTTCCATCAGCATCGACATCAACATTGCACTGTCTGCCGCCCCTCAACCTTCCTGCCCCGCAAACGACCTCTCATGCCACACCTCCTTCCTGTCCTGCAGCTCCTGCGCTATCAACTTTTCTGCCAACTTCCCCACTATATTGGCCAGCACTATTGGTCTCCATCCTTTCACCCTGGTGTGGTCCTTCCCCGGCTTCGGGATCATCACCATCTTCTTGCCTCTCTACCCTTGTGGCATCCTGGCCCCGCCGCTAGCCACCTGTGCCACCTCTTCCAACACTGCCATTCCCAGCTTCGTGTCTCTAATTCTCTTCAACAACTTCCAGCTAACCCATCGGGTCCTGGGGCACTATTATTCTTGGTCTTGCGTAGAGCTGCCCCGGCCCTGCGTACCATGTCCGGGCCCACTGTTGTCCTGGGCTGGAGGCCTAAGAAATCGATGCCATCCAGAGCAGGATGGATCATCCACAACGACCCATCTGGAAATACATAATCGGTCTCTTGGTGTAAGTCAATGAACACTGTCCTAATAAATGGATTCACTGATCGTACCCTATTTTCGCTTTCAGCACAGGTGCTCTTGTACCATCACAATCCTTCATGAGTAGAATCGAGGGACTCACAATCTTTGGAGATTTCACGAATATTTTGTGTGCGACCACAAAGATCGCGGCGGGTGGAGTCGAGGCTACGGATATACCACGTAGCGTATGGCCATGGGCAGCCTGGACACTACTGGACACTACTCGCAATATTTATAGTTCGTTCGGAATTGCATCATTGGGTGACCCGGTACCATCCTCGGAGCTAGCTAAAATGGAGCAAAAGTGGCTCCTTGTGTGGAAGGGTTCTTTCAGCAGAAATCAACCGTGAATTTAATACTTCGATTCCAAGATATTGGTCTGGTGTTACCGCAGTTTCCAAAATATTTTCCTTGATCTTTCTGTTGACAATGCTTTAGGGCATAGCGTATTTGTAGCTGGACATGCCAGTTCGATCACATGGCACGCGAACAAGAGCTACATATGTACATGTTTGATATCCATGAAATGATTAGTAGGAACTTGGAACTCTCATGTCTAGGAGGAAGCCGCTACCGGAGGGTCCGAGATAGGTCCGGGAGATATCTCTTGATATTCCGAAAGTCATTCACCCCCTGGTGCCAACGCTACAGGCTACGGGATCCCAAACGTTGTCACAGGTTGTGCCCGCAGTGCAGGGTTGATATCTCCCATTAGCTGGGAGGACTCTTTAGTGATCTTACTATCTGAGCAGGATGTGACAACAGCCTCTCTCGAGATTGCCCAACCTAGAATATCACTTTTGGGACTCTTACGCACTTCTTGATTGACTTTCGGAATGTTGATCCCAAGAATTGTACTGTGCTCAGGTGTCTAAACGACGCCCAGCTTCACCGAAGGGGTCAGTGGAACACTCAATGATGTTGCCTAATGCTAAACGCCATATTTAGGACATCAATGTGAGAGTCAGCTGGAGGCTGCACCTCCTAAGCTGTAATAAATTCTTCCTCACCATTGGCCGTCTTTGCCAACAGTTTCCGCTTGGAGGACATGGTTGTGTGCCCAAATTGGAAGCAGAATTAGGATTGGCCGTAACACATCCTCACTTCTGAGACACAAGCTTGCGAATACAAGTGGCGATTAATCATCACAAGTATCGTACAACTTACAAAAATTGGAGTCCCACAGGGTAGAGTCCTCGGCTTTCTAAGTGTCTTCCATATATTGGATCGACAATTACAAAATACGATACATGTTTTTTTTGTTTTTTTTGTCTACATGCCTTTCCCCCGAAGGGAGCCTTAGGCTATGAGGCGATACGATACATGTAACTGCTGCCATTGAGTGATAAAATGCGGAGGGTGAGTTATTCTGCATGTATTTCTATTTTCTACATCTTAGATGATAACTTCTGATAGGTGCCCCTCACCCTGCAGTGTGAGTTTTTTCATGCATTCAAGTGGGACGACCAGTATATACAGTTCATATATACTCGAGTGCCTTGTGCCCCGTGAGGTATGCCCAGAGCCGGTAGCTCAAATAGTCTCTGCAGCAAGGCTCAGCAGATGAGCTATCTCATGGGCATATATGCAATATCCTGCAGTGTTGGACAACTGAATAAGCAAGCTATGAAATGTAAGCTTAAATAACACCGCCATCAATTTGGCTCATAAAAATCAATCAGGTCAAGCAAGGTGTGATATGAAAAATTCAAAACTATCCGTACTATTCCCAATAGTGTAATCATCGACTATGGTGTAATTCGCGATGTTTCAGAACTCCACTCGGATACGGATACCGAGACAGCAATCCGATGAGACCTCCGTAACTACCCCCAAAATGCCACCGAAAAAATCAAGGAGCTACAACTGGAGCTTAGGCTCCATGATCCACAGCTTGCACGGGCAGTAGACTACGCCCGCAAGCATTGTGAGAAGTCTAAGGCAAAGGTTGCAAAGGCATATGGGGTAAATGCCAGTACCCTACGCTTGAGGTGTCATGGGGGGGGTCTCACGATCTGTAGCACGGCGGACACAACAACCCCTGACTAGGGGTGAGGAGGATGCTATAGCTGACTGGTGTGGGAGAATGAGTGATCTCTTCTTTCCTGTCACTATTCTAGTTTCAATGGCTTGTGCAATTCTACGAGCTCGCAATCCTGGTACAAAGATCACCCCACCTGGAGTACACTGGTTCACTCGATTTCTTGCTCGACACCCCAGTATCAAGTTTAAGTATTGCCAATATCTAGAGAGAATACGAGCAAAGGTTACAGCATCAATAGAGGAACAACGCATGTGGTATCGGACATTACAAAGCCTTATGCAAAAGCACAAAATCACTCCTGAAAACTTATGGAATTGTGATGAAAACGGCATTATCATAGGCCTAGCAGTTGGTCGGCAGAAGTCCATAGTCCGTGCTAATTGTCGGCATAAGGTTGTGATAACTGATGGGAATCGGGAAGAATCAGGTTTTTTGTTATGGATTCTATGCTACGGGCGATTCAAGGCCTGCAACATTCAGTCGATCATATGGATGATGAGCTTGGTCTTGATTATATGGTAAAGCATTTTGAACCACATACTAGGCCTGCAGATCTGGATGGTACTCAAGCTCCTTGGAGAATGCTTATTGTTGATGGAAATAGCTCCCATGTGGCCTGCTTTGATCTGAAACAGAAGATTATTCAGTACCGTAATTGACTCCTCTTCCGACACCCTTAAAGAGCTTCGCAGTGGTAAGAGGGTAAAGCCTCGATCTCAAAAGTATATCCAAGGTCCTCGAACGCTCGATCGGGCTTACATTGCCCAAGAGAAAGCTCGCATTGCTGCTGCAGAGACTAAGGAGGTTGAGAAGGCTGCCAATCGACAGGTACGGAAGTTAGCCAAAGAAATGAAAGCTCAGGAGGCAAAGGAACGTTCTGAGGCATTGAGTAATTCAAGGCGGAGTACTCAATCTGCTCGAGGGCGTGGTCGCTGGAATATAGCTCGATCAAGAACTGCGAGGCAGTCAAAATACAATGCCGAGGGAGTTGATTTGCGGCGATTGGAAAGTGCTATGCCATTTATGACACTTTGTGGTGGGTGTACTCTTGTAACCATTGGGCAGCTTGAACTTATGCTAATAGAGCTTATAGAACGTACCGGTGGGGAGCCTGTGGCTGCTAGCAGTGGTCGTCGTGGCCGTAGTGGTAGGGGTGGTCGCAGTGGCTGTGCAAGTGGGGGGGGGTTGTAGCATTACTGATAATGGGAGAGTTATAGAAGGCTAAGGGTCAATTGGGTTGGATTGAGGATGTCAAATTTGAATTATTCATGTTTTTTTACCCTATATTCATTGTTCATATGGTCAGCGAGATTGCAAGAGTTGGTGGATATATTGAGCATGTTCTGCATGTAACGGGGGACCCATGTCAATGATTAAACCGTTGGCGATGATTACCACATATGGAATACTTAGTACTTACCTCCAATACAAATGCGGGGCCCTGCAGCCAGTGTCTTAATTAACACTGTCGGAGGCTGCCAGTCGCTTTCTATAACAGTCCACCATCATCCCGGTCCCTTGATAGTTGTGACATCGATATCACTCCAAGTACGATTTACGCAAAATTTAGCCTTCCAACCAAGCACGAATCAGTCCATGCTCCTGCTCCAGTATATTGATGAACTTCAGGATAGCAGATGCTCTAGCATAAGCCAGGAATATGGTGGTTCTCCTTGGCAAATAGACTTTCTTCGCCGGGTAAGTGTTTTTCTTGGTCTGTGATCATTTCTAGAGGACGAATTTGACAGTAACATATGACAGTAGAGGACAAACCAAGTAAGGTCATCAATCAGCGTACTTAAGAACGAGAACGGCTCTAGCATAACGGAGAAATGTGGTGACTGCCCTCCTTTGGAAATGGGTGTTCTTCAGCCCGTATGTGTTCTTTTGGCCTATGACTCGCGGTGGTGAAGGTGGATTAACAATAGCTATGACAACAGAAAATAGATCAGACAGACCCGCCAGTTGACATACTTGAGACTAAGAAATGCTCTCGTTTGGAAATGGACGTTCCTCCACCTGTATATGTACGTGTTGTTTTGATTCATGACTCTAATAGGCTAGGGAGGTTGAATTTGACAATGGCTTGTGACAACAGGAAGTTGATCAAACAGCATTCGACTTTATCATCAAATACCCGGCCGAATCGTTCCGTCGCGCGTTGACACGCAGTGGGGTTGAGACCTTGATCAATGATTTTTTAGATACGCTTGTTAACTTGGGAACCGACCTCACCGCCGAAGATCTAAGACAAACCTCACCACTTATTTATGAACACCATGAGACAATTGGGCAAGACCAAAACATTACGGGGGTAAAGGTAGGACCCCAGGCCAGACCAATATTACCAACATTTTTTATTGAAAGCCTGTACTCGAGTTACAAATCCACGCCATTGTTGGTGGTTGTACTTGTTCCCTCTTCGGAAAATAACCTTGCCCTGGGTTGAATTTGCACGAGCTACATACTAATGAGGCCGTCTGGTACAATTCTAGGTGCGGCTCCAGCTGCGACCGGGTGTCGATGCTGGATCCACTCGTACTGCTAATCTCCAACTTTGCGAGAAGATCCACTCGGTTAGAGCCAGAGAAAAGCAAACATGCTCACATTACCTCTCCACACTCGATATATTTGGCCTAGAACCTGTCCAAAGCACAGAGTTCTCAATCTGTTGGGACGCAGCATTTTTCTCCCAAATGATCAGTGATGGTCAGAACGTCCTAGGATCCCTAACAGCCCAGGCTACATCGCTCGCATCAAACTTAGTAGGCCTCTGTGAGTGGTACGTATATGAGTTCCAATTGAGGAACCCTCTTAAGCTTGCAGATTTCCAGAGAGCTATTATGATCTCAACTCTAATCATATGAGTAGGGCTACCTCGGATCTGCTATTATTAATTCAGATCTTGCGACAATCAGGGGTTGGTTCGAAGTCATGCAATGCGAAGGATGTTCTCTTTACATGTCTTCAGTCGTCCGTTCTCCTTAGTCTGTTGGGGGCCGCTGGAAGTCTACTTGTCAAGCTTGCGGTTAGTCGTCTGGCATATGCCATATGCGTAGGGCTCTTCTATCTAACTAGCAACTGACTGGTGTATCGTGTGGAGAATAGGAGTGGAGGCGTGCGCACTGGCTACCCTCCACACAGGCTAAACAAGACTGGAAGAATGATGTGAGGCAAGCATCGCGGGAGCTCCAAGCCGTCACAAGAACAATCACGGCGCTGGCTACGACCGCCGAATGGGGTGAGTCCCAACCCAATGACGACATGCCCCACATGTCGGTGTTACTTGTCATAACTACCCAAAACTGAGGCTATATTGTTCCAGCGGAAATGCCAAATGAGGAATTAATGAAGCAGGCGAAAGAGCTCTACTTTACCTCACACAGGTTTCTACGTGCATGCCAGAAGGCAATTACTTGCAATAGAGAGATATGGCACCGATTTCAGGCCGGGTACCTAGTGGGGGGAAGCGGAGTAGTATTAGGCACTGGGCTCATCGCGATAACGGCTCAAAGGGGTATCCAAACTGGTATAGCCAGTCTGGTACCAGCTACGGTGGCAATGGGAGTCCTCGGGGTAGCTGGCGCCGCCGTATCGGTGGGTTATGGCGCGTTTGAGCTCTGGAACACCAAGCAATATGATAACATTTGCGCATCCTGTGAGTCTAATGTCCCCCCCCCACAAACTGTGCAACGATTTTGCCGTTGTCGCACCAATCATTTCTAATGTCTCCGCGTGCAGTTGACGAATGCCTGGTAACAACCCTTCATATTATGTTTTCTTGTGAGACTATTACGAGGAGGTTGTTCCTTCCGCAAAATGAGCCAGCCGCAGAGGGTTACGCGGCAAATTTACAGCGTGAAAAGTGGTGGCAGGATTTCATGAAGGAAGCAATTCGCATTACAGGGGAAAACCCGGACACTACAACCTTCACTTTGCACAGGCACTACAGTGTTTACCTAGCAGTTCAGAATAGTGGATTGCAAAGGGTGCAAAAGCGGTTGGACAAAGCTGCGGCGCAGAGCCGATTCCGGAATTTATGATTTGTGCAGGGTTCACTGCCGGGGCAGTCTGGTTGTAGGCTTGTGGGGAGAACAATCTTGTTTGTGAGCTGGGACTGGGGGAATTACAATCATTATAAATCTGATTCAATTCAGATATCTCATGAGGTTGGGGTCGCTTTGCGTGTTTTTCTTTCGTGGGATGTTTAAGTGGATCTATAATTCGTAACCGTTTATGTATCGAGTAGGACAATATCGCAATGTTATGATGTTAATCAAACGCAACAAGTATGAAAATTTTTTACACCTATCAAATCATACGGTATTAAGACTTATACTCTAGATATTTGTCTTCCTCAATCCGGGTCTGGTTTGTATTGTCCACAGAATTGAGCCATAGCAAAAATGCAGCGCACTGTACCCCAAACAAATCATCGTGCCTCCTCCACCCAAAGTGGGTGTGCATGGGAGTGGGGGCTAATTCGAGGCTTTGCTACCAATAAACCCCCCCCCCATTCCTACAGCGAGTCGAGAAGTGATTGCCATCTCCGCAACCCCACTTCAAATGGATCACACATCAGGAGAAGATATCTCTTCACCACTGGAGCAGGAAAAGCTAGAGCAACATGGCGACAATGACGGCAACGACGATGACCTGGCTCTAAACTGGATGGAGCCAACGCCAGGATCTCTGCGATATACCCTTCAGCTTCGGGTGGAGCACTATATTGAAATTCAAAGAGCGGAGAGGAGCAAAGGTCTGTACATATGCATCGCAGCACTGAATTCTCTATTTCAATGTCTCATGCC
>Ga0307514_10001410_pt1 | contig 29663 bp, 34 predicted proteins | sample 16_EM_MG_FD_203088 | JGI IMG/M metagenome (GOLD analysis project Ga0307514, IMG submission 203088) | Populus trichocarpa ectomycorrhiza microbial communities from riparian zone in the Pacific Northwest, United States - 16_EM | ecosystem: Host-associated > Plants > Roots > Unclassified | place... | reverse complement strand
TGATCCTCCCTCCGGCTTATTCGCCCGACAACCTTCGCGTCTTGGATTTGGGTTACTGTACCAAAATCACTGACGACGCGATGGCTGGGATAATCTCCAACGCGACCAAAATCCAGACACTCACCATTTCTGGGTGCGCGCATCTGACGGACAAAACGATGGATTCAATCTCCATGTTGGGGGAGAACTTGGAGGTGCTTTCCATGGCCCACGTATCAAAGATCACAGACAGTGGGGTGGTGCGACTTGTCCGGGCGTGCGCGCGACTCCGGTCCGTCGATGTGAATTGTGAGTCTTCTATCACGATTCTCGAGATTGGCGTAGACGCTCACATTAGGTTTTCTTTGTGTAGTCTGCAGCAACCTCGGTGATATGGCCGTGTTAGAATTGGCGACACTTCCATCACTGAAGAGGCTTAGTCTCGTCCAGCTTCGCAAGTTGACGGACAATGCGGTCTTCTTCCTCGCGGAACACACGCTGACATTGGAGCGACTGCACCTTTCGCACTGCGATGGTCTCTCGTTGGATTCAATATACCACGCGATAAGAAGACTTCCGGAGCTCGTCCATCTTTCTGCGACAGGGATTCCCGCACTGGCGCGGCCGGGGGTAGAGCGATTCTCCGAGCGAGCACCTCAGGTGAACGATGGCATTCACTCCATTCTCAGATAAACGGCTGATACCGAGATAGACCACCCCGGCTGGGAATCACGAACTTTTTAGGGTCTTCACCAACGAGAAGATTGGGTTACTCTGCGCGTTCCTGGAAAAAGAGACGGAGCGGCAACGGGAGGCGGAGGCCCGGAATATCATTTTTGTGCCACGCGCTGATGATGCGAGAGCCCTTTACTGATGCCTTGAGGAGTCGGTCCGCAGCTGAGCTACGGGCAGTGTGGGATTGATGTCTTCGTTTAGAGTCAATTTTCAGGAACAACTGTTTATCTTGACGCTGACGGTCCCCGGGGTGTGGGGTTTCCCCTCTCAAGGGGATTTCTGGGGTGCCTTTTTTTCTTCTTCTTCTGCTGTTAGGGTTTTCTTGTATGGATGTATACATGTTACTGTTGTCTCGAGTGTAATGCAGGCTGTGAGGAATTTTGCGAGCGCTTTTCGCTGTTAGCTTGTAGCCGGTGAAGTCTCTCGCTAATGACCTTCCCTGTCAAGCCACGTGCTGTGCCGGATCGGTTGAGGGCAAACGTTCTCTCCCCTCTGGCTCGTTTCGCCAACGAGCTCGACGCTCGCACGGTCATTTCTCCTCTCTCTTCCCTCCACGACAGGTCCTGGTCGCCTCCCTGGCCCTTTTGTTGCGATCTTTGAGGCAACATAGGTCTGTCGGTCCGTCTCCTGTTCCGCTTACCCGATACATCCAACAAGAGTTCAATCTTGTCTGATTGAACGCCCGTATATATTTCCTCAGAGCTGTTTCCTGAATATCTGCTCTTGCAAACCTACCTTGCCCCCGCGGAATCCACTCTTCTGTCCTCATAGCGTCGGTACCTTTGGCGCCGCGCCTCGATAACCTCGAGGCTACCCTATTCGGCTTGACGCACCTCCTACACTGAGGATCACGGCCCCGGACTCGGCTTCACATAGTGCGCAGCTCATCTGACTCTCGGGCATCATGCTTTAGTAAGTTTAATTCTAACCTTTGTGGTTTGCAGCCATTGTGTCCGTGGTATGGCGACTGAGGTTCACTCGATCCCCGCAACGCCCACGCTCCTCGAAAGGCGTTCAAGTTCACGACTGCAATTACTTTCCGACAACACCACTCCTCACCTCACCGATCCACACACGCAGAACAAGGATGAGGTGTCCCGAATTGCCCGCAGAAACTTGACTTCTCCGTTCACATTCACCCCGTTAACCCCGATTCTCGCCTCGCCTGTCCCCACTCCGGCAAATGCCACCGCGAGCCCCTCAAACTCCAGCACGAACCTGAATTTAGCTTCCCTCCCATCCACTCTGGCTCAGAACTCTGGTGGAGTTAAACATATACGATCGAGGTCCACTCTGAGCCGGCTGCATGTTACTTTGCCGGAGGATTATTTCGACACGCAAAATCATGTCAAATCCGGTTCGCCGCCTTCCCCTCTCCTCAAGGACGTCATCATTTTGAATGGCATCCCTATCGTCAAGACCCCTTCACTTCCAGAGGACACAGCACCTCGGGGTGTAGACTTTCCGGCCGTTTCCTCTCAAGTCTCAGTCACCCCAAAAATGTCGAGACCCCGGAAAAAATCAGCTCGAACATCATTCACCTTGGGATCTGATGTCGAAGACGATGCGTCTGGGCAGCAACAAAAGCGTGAGGCGGGTGCCAAGGCGAAGCAATTGGAAAGGTACGACGATTTGAGAAGGTATCACGCCCTCATGGAATTGTTGAAGACCGAGGCGAAGTACCTGCAAGATTTATGGATTCTAACCAATGTATGCGCTACTTATCCACAGATTGTGATCTATACTAATTCCTCTGCACAGGTATATTTACAACAACTGCCCCATGCAGTCACTTCTCGTTCTGTTGCCTCATACTTCGGAACCTCTTCGTCGTCTTCCAAACAGACACCGTCTCCCTCTGCTTCCACTTTCAGCTCTACTCACACGCAAGGACAACCATCGACCGCCCCTCCTTCGCCTGTCCATTCGTCCCCTGCCATGCCTCGAAGAAGTATTGGACCAAACGATCGTGTCGAGTTCGATAAAGACTTGCCGTTCACCCGTCCTATATTTACGGAGGAAGATATAAAACTACTCTGTCGAAATTCCAGCGAGATCCTCACCTTCCACGAGCGTTTCGTTGATGACCTGAAGGAGGCGTTAGCTCCCTTGGGTTCTAAATTTCGATTCGACACTAAGGACGAGTACGCATACGTGGACATGCCCAGGCACGACACACTCGAACTCTCCATTCAGATCATTGTCTCGATGTTCGTTGATCGAGTGAGTTTCCGATTCCCGCTCGTTCTCATCATCTCACCATTTTCGTCATTCCTTTTGTCTTTTGTCATGAATTTGCGTCATACCGTCGGCTAACGCGATATCAGGCCCAGTCTTTCAAGCTCTACAAATCCTTCTGTTCAACCCATTCTGAGGCCGTCGAGTTGGTCCAGCGTGCAAAGAGAGTATCTCCGGCTGATTGGGAGGCGTGGGAGAAACGGTGTAGGAATTATGTGCTCGACAACCATCGGTGTCATTCTTTTTCAGTCCCCGGTACCAGAACCGCGGTTCAGTTTGGATTGGATGGCGACTCGGGCCCCAGTCCTCGAGAACCAGCAATAACGAGGAGCCAGACGGCACAGAACAACCGACCGCGTTCCTTCATATCGTCGAAGCCCCCGAGAGCGAACACTGCTCCTGCACACCCCGTGTCTCGCCATAACCATCATGGTCGTGATCAAACTCCTAGGTTAGAATTCATGGACCACATGATTAAGCCCATCCAAAGGATATGCAAGTATCACCTTCTCCTGGACCAGTTAAAGAGTCGCGTCCCCAGTCACACACACTCCCAGCAGTGGACGGAAGGGGGCTCAGACCATTCACGTCACAACCCTGGTGCAGGTGTGGATATAACTTTCGACCCAGCGGAACTATTCAGTGCGGGACAAACGGAGTCTCTAGTCAGCCACGCGTGCGAGGCCATGCGCGAAGTTGTTACATCTGTCAACGATGACCGGCGAAAACACGAAGACCGCTGGAAGGCCCTTCTCATTGCTTCCCGCACTCTCCCTTCACCTGTCGCATCGTCTTCGTCACCCCATCCCCAGCTGACTTCAGAGTTTCTGATGACTCTGGGGAATTGCTTGATGGGCGGCGCATTGGACGTTATTTACTATCGACCCACAACAAGCACCATAACAAAGGCGAAGTACCTCGGCGCGTTTTTGTATGAACAGGGTTACCTAGCGCTAGTCAAAGTGGGGAAAGGCAAGACGTACGAACCTCAGCATTGGTTCTCTCTCAAGGACTTTGACGTGCTCAATCTAAACGACGAGGACGGTGAGTTTCAGCCTCAATTACAATTATGAGAGATTTGACCTGACTGGTGGATCGGTACAGGGACCTTCCCATACTCCTTCCATCTTACTGGTAACGGGCACCATTTCCAGCTTGCCGCCGCTTGCCAGAAGGAGAAGGAAGTGTGGATGGAAGGTTTACGGAAGGCGATCGCCGCTACGACTGGGAGCGACCCGGCAGAACTCCCCTCAAGTTTGCTGAACGAGAATAAGGAAGAAGTTGTTCCTACCCCCCCGGTCACGGTTCATGACCCTCCGACAGAAGGATTACCTACCATTCAGTCGGAGACGGAGCATCTCGAGGATTTACTACTATCTCGTCCTGGGATCCTGAAAACCATGTCAGAGCTCAAGACACTCTCTGATGACGGTCATTCGATTCGGACGGATAGCCGCCCCGATTCTCAACCAGTCAGTAGACGTGGGTCGAGCAATTCTGTCAGAGCCATCTTCAGCCCCTTCCTCTTTGATTCCGGAGTTCGCCTCTTGCGGCCAACAACAGTACAACGGAATCATACCGACCAAGGTCTCTTAGACGTCTTCTCGGAGTCGTGTCGGGACGCCAGGAATCTCGCGGAGTTGCAGAACCAGGAGCTGTTCCAAACACCCAGACCGATCACGAGAACAAAGAGTGGTGCGGCCGTGTCAGGGTCGAGAGGGAGGAAAGATAGCAAGATGTTTAATAGGAGAAGCTATTGCGCACCCTCCCCCTCCACTCTTTCGTCATACTCTGCCAACTCGACCACCACCACAACGATAGAGAAGAAAGTCAAACGGAGGAATGAGCGACCGTCAAGTGTCATGGTGTTTACGCAGTCTTGGTTCGGGGAAGACTCAACCCCAGATTCTGCCCTTACGCTGCAGCCTCCTAGCTTTACGGTTCTGAGCCCAGAAGAAGAGAAAGCCCAAACTTCGCCCGGGGATGTTACAACGTCACTGTGTTCGTCCGAAATGCCGTCAAACGTCGGGTCAGCCCTCAGCAGCCCTACTGGGTTGAAACCTTCGTCACTCGGTTCACCGTGCATCGGTTTGAACACGACAAACGGCTCCTTTGATAACACCCGAGATTTGAACACGGACTACCGGCCGAAGAGGAGCAAGTCGATGGTGGATAACGTCAAGTCTTTCTTCGCCTCCCCTTCCAAAAAGCTGTCCAGGCACCCATCCACAGGAGCTGAATTACTCGCCGATGGTCTGTCATTGACGAGGGGGAGAACTCGAAGTTCGCCTACGCCCCACCTCCACGGACCTTTGGGACATTCCCTGCCGTCTGTTACTGTGCATCCTGTCGACGTCGTCGCAGACACACCGATACCGCTACCTGGTCAAGGGAGGCATCCGATTGGAGCCCTCGGACGGAAACGATCGTTGTTCGCGTATGGACGACGACACGGGACCGATGTTTCTAGGCTATCAGCAATGTCGACTGTGTCGGCAACATCGTCGATCACCGATACTAGCGGTTCGAACACGCCCGTTCGTCGACGATCTGTAAAGGACATCCTACTACATTTTCGAAATAGCTAATTCATACAACACACCTACCGCGCACCCTCCTTAATCAGTAAGTTATTTCAGACTATTTTTTGTCGTTCTTCCTTTCAGTCTTTCCATCGATCTGCGCCCCTACAACATGCAGACAGGACACACATACACGTACATTCCTACCATTACCCCCGCTTCCTTTGGACCCCTTGTTTTTTTTGTGTTATTATCAGTTAGACCCACGGCTTTTAGCTGGCGCGCGCCCATTTCTCCCTCCATGCGCCGAAGCCCCTCGCACACATTTGTATTACTCTTCATTCTACACCACCCTCGTTACGGCCATAAGTCACGTATATAGTTACTCCTGCATTTTGTCCCCCCTCCCCCTCTCCCCCCTATCCACTGTACTCCATCCCCTCTCCCTCCTTTCCTTGTACCTTTTCTTGGACGCTCCCCCACCCATTTGTTCTTTTCCGACCGACTGGTACCATTCCTTCCCCCCCCCTGTGCCTTATAATTCCTCCAGCTTGGTTTCTCTGTATCTCATCTCGATTCGGACACCGTTTTCATTCTCCCCACCTTTCCCCAACGCCTGTCAAGAAAGTGCATGGTTTATAGCGATTCTTCCCTCCCTTGTGCAATTTATAGTTGATAGTTTATTTTTGTTCTCCGACCTCCCCTTTGGTCTCCCCTTGTCGATCCCCTGGACCTCATTCCTCTTGCCTCCTGGATACCACGTCAACGATCCCATGGATACGTACCCACATGACCATCGGACTGGTAGATACGCGCTGGGACCCCCCACTAATACCCATCCCATTCGTCGCCAGTGTCGTACCCTACCTTCTTGTATCTCATCCAATAAAAAAAATAGAGGTTGCATGTACATGTTATGGTTTCGACATATCGATACAGAGCGCAGACACGAGTATTAAGAAGAAAGGGGCAGCTAGAACACAAAAGCGAGAGCTGGGTCTGGCCAGGATGTGAGATAAGAAAACAAATATGTCAATAGTTCAGATGGACAAGAAAGAAGAGAAGGATGGACAGCAGATCACAAAACATATAACAGACGGTCAACATGGAATAAATCTCTCTCGATTGAAGAAAAGGAGTGTAGAAGTGTCAAACTTCTCCCCTTCCCCTGAAGGTCCAAAAGTTTCTAGGCAATCAGTCCGTGAGCACGTAGGAGGGCACCCCACCTGAGATAAAAGCATCGTCAGAATCCGATACTCAGACGAAGGAACCCTTGACTTACTCTTCTTTCTGCCGCTCTGCCTCGGTCAGTTGCAGCTTGAGTTGTCTGGGTGGGTCCAAACGCGTCAGTGACATGCCACACAACCCAATTATACCGCAAGGGACTTACGAATTCTCCTTTGACAGATCGGTCCTCGCCTTCTTGGCTTGTACAAGATCGGTAGTCAGCGTAGTCCAAGCTTCGTCTTCGGGTAAATGAGCATCGTCGTACATCGAATCGAGTTCCTCGTTGAAGGCCTAGTAGTAAAGTGAGGCGAGTGTTCATATGCATCATTCAACGTTCCGTCTTCTTACCTCGTACACGATCTCCTTCTCCGCGGTAATATCCGTGAGGAGGTTCTTGACAAATTCGCATTGAAGTCTGATGCTCTGTAACTCGATCTTGACCCGTTCGTGCTCCAGAGCTCGCTAGATTCCTCGTCAGCTATGTAACGAATGAGCGTGGAGGAACCGACCTCGCGCAGCTTGGCGGAGATCTCCCTAAGACCCTCTTGGACGGCGTCCTGGTTCTCCGCCGCCTGTGCTAGTTTCCCATCCACATCGAAAACGAAACTTTCGACCGCCTTATCGAGACCATCCAACCGGAGCGGTTCGTTTGTCGTGGAAGTGGGGAGGGGCGGTGTCTTCTCGGGTGTATCGACTACCGGTCGTACCTTCCTTGGTGTCAGTTCGCCGTTCCTTCTCCCAATCAGTTGCCGCATTTCGTCCATTCGCTGTTGTGCCTCCCTTGACTTCGGCCAGATTGTAAGTACGGTCATAGAAAGATTACGAAATTTACTTACCATAGGCGTCGAGGGCGTTTGCGGTGTCCGAGTTGCACGTTTGCTAGGCGAAGAGGGAGAGTCGGGGTGGGGACTTCCTTCCAACGGGGAGTGCACCTTTGAAGCCGAGCTCTTGAATTGATCAAATTCCAGTTTGATCCTCTTGACGGCTCTCTTTGAAGATTCGATCTATACCGACACTGTAAGAATATTTGTGACATCTGGCACGTCAGGTGGACTCACGTCGATCTTTGTAGATTCGGCAAGCTTGATCAGCTTGTCCAAATCATCGTTCTTCCACGCTCGTTCCACCACAGCGGGCAAGGGAGCCGACGGAACTGGGTTTGTTCTGGTGGGCTGTGCGGTCCTGCTAATCCTGGGCGACACGCGCTTTGGCGACATACCCTTGCCCGCAGCCTTAGACAAGGGTGAATTCCTAACCGATGATTTCCTTCCTTGGCCAGGAGACGAGCGGACGCTGTTCCTCTTCTTGATAGCCAACGGTTCAACAGGTCTAGGGATACCGCTAACCTGTGGAGCAGGCTTTGGCGTAGCGTCCGTATTGCCGGTCGGTTCAAATGGCTGTCGCTTGCTTCGAGGTATCGAGCTTGCAGAGTTCTTGCGGGTGGGCGTGACAGTAAGGTTCGTCATATCCGTGATCGCAGAGTCCAGCGCCGATTCTAGATCAGTAGATGGTAACGCGAGATCAGGTGTAATGGTCGGCGTCTTCGGGGGTAGGGGTGATGGACTACGAGGACCGAGCGGCCGTCCAGATGAATGGAGCGAGGTGGACCGACTGTGCCGTCCGTCCGAGGTAATCGAGGTAGCCCTACTTTGCGGTCTTGAAGGGGGAGACGGTGGACGTTGCGTGTTAGAAGAATTAGTGGATCGTGAGGCATTTGATCGTTGGCTGTGTGTCCGCTTCGCAGATGCCCTCGAGGAAGATCGCAAGGAAGCAGGAGGCTCCTCTAATTGAAACAAATTGTCAGCTCTGTAGAAGCTACGTTGTCCCTTCCACTACCTACCTTCGTAGATCGTCTCTTCGATGGGCTCCTCCAAGAAACTCTTCTGACGAGAGATAGACTGACTTTGGGTCTTACTATTACGTCGAGCCAACTCCAAATTCCGAGTCAACGCCCATTCGGAATGGTTGCTGACACCAGACTTGTTAAAATCTGGCGCCGGTAACTTGCCAAGGTACTCGCCATCGTCGTCAGTGAGTTCCCGATCAACAGACGATGCACGAGAAGGTGCAGATCGTTTCCTGGAATGTCCGAGTGGTGGAAGTTCATCCTCTGGGTTGATCGGCGCAGGTGACTTCCTCTTGATCAGCTTCTGTTGCTTGGTGCTACCCGGCTTAGTGCTCCTGCTACGTGATAGTGAGGAGTCGCCGCCTGATGCGGTGGTTGCAGCCGTGGTGGTCGAATTCGATCTCGAGAAACGTGCCAAGCTTCCGTCAGTGTAGACGGAGGAACGACTCGACTTCGTACGCCGGCTACTGCTCACACTGCCGAAGAGGTCGCCTTTGATGTTAATGCCCTGCCCAAAGAGATTTCGCCCGATGACATCTAAACTAAAGATCGCAGCTCGAGATCGCATGCTAGCAGTCGGCGTGGATGGGCGCGAGTTGTTTCCGGTGGAAAACTTGAACAATCCGTATTGGTGGACTGCCGGTGAGCGTTGAGGTGAGCACGGCCCGTTTCAAGTAGATGCCTTGAACTCACTTGTCTGCACGATCCGGCCGGGAACGCGATCTGTTTGGATGATGTCCTCCTCGCCTTCATCTGAAGAGTCGCTCGAGCTGACGACGAATTTTGAGAGGTCTCCTGCCAAGGGCTGTATCCGTATCACAACCATCGGAGGACCCCCGATACCAAAGGGTATTGGGTCTGCGATTCCATCGCCATCGATGTGAACCACCGCTTTCGTCTAGTTCGACTGCATGAGCACAAATCCACGAAACAACTGTCACGAAAACCACCTTTCGACGCTCCTTCATGAAGTCCGTCCTCTGGTAGACGTTGTAGAAAGTGCTCGCAACGGTTATGCGTCCTCCACGAGAGTCGACCTCCTGATCTTCGGATCTGATGACGACGGATAAGTTCTCCTTGGTGCGATATTTCGCTTGAGCCGTCCATAAGTTCTCCAAGAACGCCTTTTTATCCGACTCGGCACGCTCCGAATTGAGGTTAGGAGGGCCGGGAGGATGAACTACAGTGAATGCACGGAAGGGCCTGCCCGACCACCGTTCGGACATATCCTGGGGAGGGTTTTCCAGGTACAAGTGGAATTCTGAGGGTACGTGCTTATTAGGGTCCGAATTTCCCAAGCGATGGATTTTGGAGCGCACCTGAACCACCAACATCAGTTGCCACGACGTCCGTTATTTCCACAATCCCCTTGAACTGCAACCCAGACTTCTTCAGGCTGATAGGCCGTGAAACTGGTTTTGGCAGAATCTTGTTCAATTCGTTCAACCCAGACAACGTCCTCACAGGTTTGTCTCCGTTGCGTTTCACGATCATCAACTTGTCATCGAATAGGAACAAGCTGCACTTGAGAGGCTCGATGCCCACCGCAGCGATGTCGTCTGCAGAACCTCCGGCGGGACAATAGCTGTCTTCCACGTCGATGCACTCGATGAATCGTCGCGAATTCGACACCAGGGCAGGCGGGAAGTCTTCGATCGTCGAACTGAGGGTATACATAACCTGACCCCGCTTGGTATCGTCATCCAACTCGGCAAGGGCGATTCGACTGGCAATCTCGTCCGCCTCAATGAGCTTCTCTCGTTGAGGGTCATCTGGTGCCATTCGCTTGATCATATTCCGGAACATCAGCGTATATCGAGGTATTCGCTGAATCGGGTCCATGAGAAGCTCCCTGAGGCCGATCCTGTTCTTGATGTCAGCATCCGAGTATTTGATACGCTGGTGTAGAGCGTGTCAACCAATCAATTGGATGTCCGAAATATGGAGACTCACATCGATATAACCTGGAAATCCCGAACCTCTTCGTGTCATCTCGCTCTCGAAAATAGCCAGTGCCTCCTCCCTCTTGGCGTAGTATAATTTGTAAAGGTGAAACCCATTATAATCCTTGAAATGCTTGAGCGAAACGTCGCCGATCCCTCCAACACTGCTTCCATTCTTGACCCCACTGTTCATTTCGGCAAGCATTTTAACCAAGTCCTCGAGGAAAGCCTCGTGTATGGGAATTAATGCATCGACGTTTGCAAATAGTGTGTTCGCGTGATATGGTTTGATGATCGCAGTATCCTTAGATCGTGCAAAGAGTCGTAGAGGATCCGCGTAATCTTTCTTGAGGGTGTGAAGCTTGTCGACGTAAGATTTCTCTGTGCTGACAAATTCATTAATTTGATCCCTGAGGGCGGTTGAATCGGTCATGGCGCGTTGTCTTTTCTGTTTGACGTCCTACGAAGACCTATCGGGTAAGCTTCGATGCTGAAGGTACGGTAGAAAAGAAACGGGCGCATGACGCGAAAAAACGAAGGGTTTGGAATCTAACGGAAGGAATGTACACGCACAGCTTCATATCGCTCAGCGCTGGGGGTCGGAGGAGGCGGGGGTACGGATTTCTTTCTTTCAAGTGAGACACCGAGGGAAACGACGAGATCGTGGACATCTGGAAACACAAAGTATCAGGTGGGAGGGTCCAGACGCGTCAATAACTCGATCGCGCACCGTCAGAGTAGTCCCTCCCTGATGCCGGACTTTCGACTATCACTCCGCAAAAGAAAGCGCGCTTGGTGACTGGCGGTAGCGATTTGGGTTTTAACCTCCATTCTTCGCCGCTACTCAAAGGTACGACTTTTCTAGGTGAAGAACTCAAAGTCATGCTTCGTTTCGGATCGCTGCTCCGAAGGTCAACCGCGCGTGCAAAATCGAGAAAGTTTGGGTAAAATTGGGGTCGTTGGTATGGCAAGGAAAGAACAGCAAAGTGAGCGGAAGAGGCTGCGTCAGCAGAGGTGATGCATTAAGCGTGGGTCTTGTCAAAGACGGATCGTAATCGAAAGCCGAAAGTTGGTGATCGTCGAAGGCGGAAGGGAGGAGGAGGTTCAACTCGGCAAGTTCCGAAAGCACTCAAACTGCAGCCGCGTCAACGCGTCTCAACATGTGATCCAAACCAGTCCAAACCCCCTCCCCGCGCCTACCATCGCGCCTACCACGTCCGTAATGGCCCTCCATGGGGCTGGTGAGCGACCAAAGCTAAGCCAAACGAGACAACCAATAGAATCTTGGCCATTCACGTGCGGCAGATTTTTCCTAATGGTTCCCAGGGTGGGCGCTCATTGACTAGTGATTCGCCGGGAATCTGTTGCGACCATGATTTGTATGGCAGGCATGCGCCTGCTCTTTCAATGGTGGCCACCTTTATGACCTTAAAAACGCCTGCTGATTGGCTACTATTCGCATCCTTCAGCTGGGGGCTCCTATATCCACTGAGTACCCTCGGTCCTTGAGGACCGCTGCCCGGACGCGTTGATACCGCTCGGGGCCATCTTTTCGTGTGATCAGGTGCGTGCGTAGGACGAGGATTTGGCCCCAATTCCCAGCGGGCGTGTCGCGGGATTTGGCTATCCCCTTCGGTCTAGAACGTTCTAGGCCTACTTCTGGCTGAGAATGAAGGAGAATCACCTTGACGATCGGCCCTTTCTTGTGATGAGCGTTTCTCGCCTATCTTGCCCCCTCCTGCAGGTCGGACCATCCTCTTGTGACCCAGCAGGAGAAATCGTGCCAAGTTCGGGCGCCACGGTATAACATGCGATTCGGGATACAAACACGAGAAAGTGCGTCTAGACCGCGCACAATGGTTCTACTACATGAAGAAAATGGGCAGGTTGCAATACGCATCTGTCCATGAGGCTAGGCGATGATGATACACGTATCTACTCTGTAGGAAGGAAAAACCAAGGAACGTGACTGAATGCCGCAGCTTCAAGCACACACAGGGGGAACACGTGCCAAAACGGTAGCATAAAACTGAGACACGCCACGTCTGACCCAAAGAAAAAGAAGAGGAAAATGAGGGAAGAATGTACGAGTCTTGTGATTAAGGCGGGCCTGTGCCAACTGACTATATGCAAAACGACAGCGGGTGAGGGGCGAGAAGAGAAAAGCATCATGCTGGGCTGAGTCAGCGTCAACGTAGAGGTTGCGATAGGGGAGAAGGATGGGGAGAACTCACGTCGTCGCTATGTTATACATCAAGGATGGGCAAGGGATGGCCACCCCAGTTCCTCATCAACTCCATCCTCGTTTCCGTCTCCTGAATGGTGGTCCTAAAATGACTGATGGTCGAATGGATCTCAAGAATTCCAGCATCGCACAAGTTTTCGACGATGCGTATTATGAAACTTGTGTTGGACCAACCGAGCCCTCTGGTGTTGTATGTGTTCTGACCGGCACCCATTTCGGTGATGTATTCGTCCAACTGATCCTGGGGCATATCCACCGTTCCCAGGTGTACGACACCAATGATAGTCGGATCCTGGGAGAGCATGACCTCACGAGAAAAATCGGTGAACCATGGCACTCTGGCACCGGACGCATCATGGTTGTTGATCTGATAGAGGTGTACGGCAGCAGTGCTGTAGGAGTTGGGACGTTCTACGGATACCAATGCCCAATGTGTGTTGGAGTATTCGTTCTCGGTACGTCTGAAGAGGGCGATTCCGATGTCAATATACGGAGGGGATTTAGCAAGGCCCGGACGCTCCGTATTCATATCCAACTGGACGAAAAGGGTGAGAAAGATGGGGGGCAGCGGGGAGGAGACGGATGCACGGGAGACTCACGAAACGGGAGGACACAATCGTCGACTGAGGGGATGGTAGGAGTGTGATCTTCAATCTCGCTGAGTTGAAATGCCACGAGGTCCGAACGCGATCTCCGTCGTCAGTCATGGTTTTATCTCGCTTTTTTTTCTCATCTCGAGGGTCGTCTGATCTAAAACGAAGCGAACCGGTGAATGCGGAACGTCGGTGAAGAGAGGGAAAGTATTAGGTACTCCTTCACTCTCTCATCAGCGTGGTCAGTGGCAGAGACGATCATATAGGTGCGGTCTCGTCAATACGGTCTGGATCGAGCGTAAGCCCGCTCAAGTTTTCGCTCAACCATCCCACTCTGACCACACAAGGACCGATGGCCGCACCTTACACAACCGGCCGCGACGGACGCCGAGCGATGTCGTTGCTAGACGCCAATTCCAAATCCCATCAATCATGACTTCCCACCGCTGCGGTACCCTGAGCGATCTCATACTTCATCTGCGCCCCTTTACTTCGGTCCGTATAGATTAGTGGTTAGATCGTCGTGTTGTGGTTTCGCAATTCCGCGACGACCCAGGTTCGAATCCTGGTACGGACACTGTGACCGGCTATTTTTTTCTTTCAATCTTTTAGTCCTTGACACCACGTGGTAACCGGGATTCAGCATTTTGTCTCTCGGCGTTGATGCGTTGATGCTCTCGAGAAGTTTTTATACACACACGAACACCCTCAAGTGACCCTGGCTTCCCTGCAACATTCAAATTCACAGCCTTGCATCTGATATAGTGTGCAAGGTCCAGAGCCATCCTCACTCGGGGTCGTTCGGTTGCACGACGATTGCCAATGATCATCGGTTCTCGTCCAGCGAGATAGCAACATGCCTTCATCTCAGGGATCCGATAAGAGAGCTCTCTCCGATGTACGGAAACCCTATCATGCCTTTACGGAAATAGGTTAGACTCCTGACCAGATGCGGATGTCATCCAGCGTAACGAAAGGAGATAAATGACGGATTTGCGCGGTCACCGAAAAACGCTGACCAAGCACAGATGTTTTACACCCGACGCTCGATAACCATCAACGTTAGCCGCTTCCATGTGTTTCTCGCCTCGCGTTGGGAAGAACGGGAGACCGCTGGGATTGACCACTCCTCTTCAGGGTTAAAAATAGACTCAAAAAGACACCGGCCAGGGGGATAAACGCCACTGATATCACTTAGCTGGATAACGTCGCCGGATTATGAGGCCGAGGCACGGCGACATTGCGATCCATCCAAGTTTCTAACTCCGACATGGACTTGGCGTTGGTCTGAATTCGACCGGACACATGTGCTCGCCTCGAGAGCTTGTTCAAACGCTACCACTGTGTAGCGTTCAAGCGAACCTGTACCCATCGTCGAAGGTCCATGGAGACGTTGCAACCGTGGGATCAGATTCCCTTCCCAAGCGACAATTTACAACAAGCGCCAGGCTTGTTATGTCACGTGCTGTAACACCACCTCATACCGCACTCCTCACAGCCTGTTTCCCTCAGCCTTCGTTGTCCTTGCTTTCTCTGACCCTTTGCTCTCGAGAAGAGAAACTTTTCTGATTGGACAAAAATGTCGGAAACTTCTGCCGCCCCAACAAAGGACGCCGAGTCGTATTTGTTGGAAGGAGAGGAGGATGAGAGCGAGGTGCGCTTTTCGTTTTGTGACGGTGTCTTTTCTAATCTTCTAACCTTGGACTCCGGTCGGTTTGGCAATTCCAGGAGATCAGCCTGATGAAGCAGCGAGTAGCAGAGATGGAACGCGAGGCAGAAAAGTTGCGCGAACTCCAGGCTGCCGCTGAATCGGCATCCACCCCCGACGGTGCAGACGGCGCGGCACCACTCGAGGATGAAAAAGCTTCCATCGATAGCAGGAGCGTTTTCGTTGGAAACGTGCGTTGAATTATTTCTTGCCATTTTATGACGATACAGCGCGGAGGTGGCTGACTTTTTTTTCCCGCGTTTTTCGCATGCAGGTCGATTACAGCGCTACTCCGGAAGAGCTCCAAGGACATTTCCAGGCGTGTGGGACGATAAACAGGATCACCATTCTTTGCGACAAGTTTACCGGGCATCCGAAAGGGTCAGTACCAAATTGTACCATCCATCACGTTTTGTCCCTCACGCCCAGGTTGTTTGTAGGTTCGCGTACGTCGAGTTTGCGGAACCCGACTTTGTCGATGCTGCAATGGCGTTAGACAATTCATTATTCCGTGGTCGGCTCATAAAGGTACGTGTCTGTCTAACGTTCCCTGTCGCGTGCCCTCAACCTTGCGGCCCTCAAGGTTACGGCGAAACGGACGAATATTCCTGGATTCAACAGAGGTCGCGGTCGCGGGGTCTACAGGGGTGGCTACCGAGGTGGTTACCGCGGTGGGGGAGGTTATCAACCATACCGCGCTCGCGGAAGGTGCGTTCGTCCGTTTAACTCGCTTCATAAAACTCATCATATCCATTGCAGGGGGCGTGGTCGGGGACTCTAAACCGCGGCCAACAAAAGCACCGCCGTACTCGAGAGGAAACGCTTCTGCTCTGTATATATGCCATACCATGTACTCGCCAACGCATACGGCTATACATTACTGAACGACTAATCAGCCTAAACACAGTCCCTGACCTACGTGAGTCTTGGTACGAAGGACCTTGGAAACTGGAAGGACTTACAGATGAAGAGAATGCATTCTTGACTACCGCCTTCGTTTCGGTCGCCCTGCATTCCGTCGCGCGGAAATACCCCCTTGGCGGTTTGTACCCTTTCTCTCCGGCCGGGCAGACATCCCCTTTGATATCCTCCATTGTTCGCGACGGGAATCACGGGGGCCGTGGGTATTGATCTTGGTAGATTTTGAGGTTTTGTCGACGTCCATGGTATCTGAAGGGTCACTTTAAGCATCTGAGCGCTGCTGGGGGATTCTATGGGAACATGCCAGATCCGCCTGTTTTCGGTCGTGAATCGTCTGGGGAAGTATGGCGTATCCATAAATCAGTCAAAGTCCAACGGCCGTTTGAGGTCCATACTAACCAGCGATGTCCTCTTCCTGAACCTCTTCTACGTCTTCCAAAACTTCATCGTGGATCGGCTTCGGTGCAGCAACGATGGCGTTAACTTTTGCATGTAGCCGTTCAAGTCTAGCTACGTGTGTCGCAGCATAAATGCCAGCTTCACGCTTCTTCGCTCTAAAGGCCCGCTTTACTTTCGATCTGAGTGATTTTGCCATCGGGAAGGGAGAGGGAAAGAAAGTTGTGAATTACGTAAGCGACTTGAGGCCGCCCACGGTATGCTCAGGCGCACATCCCGGTGTGACGGTGCTGGTATAGGGTAGAGGTACTTGTAAAGGAGAGGAATAAAAGCGTGGATTTACTGCGATTTCCTTGAGATGCCGGTGGGAAACTGAGCCAGGAGAGAGCGTTCGGAACCGTTGGAGGATTCGGAATCAAGCAGGCGACCCCAACAACCACTTTCCTCCGTCTGCCACCACCCCGACCGCACACAAGAACCACCGGCGGCGTGCAACAAACCAAAGGCTGATAGGCCACACACCCCCAGCGCCAACCCCGTCGGAATCCACAGTATACAAACCTTAGCGCATTCCTGGTCCATCCTAAACACCATGCCTAACCCTCGTTCACTTCGGACCCTCTCCATTTCTTCAAGTGTGAACAAACACTCCAACACCGGCCACGGCCCTCCCTCGCCCACCTTCTCCGACGCTACAAACGTGTCCGCTATAAATCTCGGATCCGACGGGCCAGAGAAGATAATAACCAGAGCCGATCTCAAGGCGAGTTTGCAGGCTTATGACGATGTGCGTACGCGTATCCTCGGACTTGATTTAATATCACAAATGTGCTTATCCGGGTCGTTTGTCGTTGGTTTGGTGTAGCTGTTGAACGCCTGCGCAAACTACCGTTCGGTGTTGATGTCTCTATCCAAGGCGACTTCGCAGCTCGCTGATGCTATGGAAGCTTGCTCAAGGTACGGCCATCATGAGATTCCGTGCTTCTGCCTCTATGACTGAATGCTTCTCAAAACTGCAGGCTCAAGGGTCCGACCTACGAAACTTCGACGAGAATACAAGGCGCTGCTGGTCTCCACCACCTCATGGGGAACCAATGGCATATCGTGGTGCGTACCTGCATCTCCAGCGTCTTGAGAAAAATTTCACCTGTATTTCAGGCCGATTCCATAGATAGGAAGTTCGAGAAGCCATTAAGGAATCATCTCGATGGATACAAAACTGTCGTCGCGGTCAGTGTCCCTTCAAACCCAGTTACAGCCCGATTTGACATCCAAATGTGCTTAGGAACGTTCATCGTCCTATGAACGTGCACTCAAAGAGAAGAGTCGTATCATCCGGCAGACAGAGCTTAGCAACCTGAACAAACGAAGCAGGAGTACGCGTCCCAGTTCCATGACATCATAATCAGCCACATTTATACTCAGCCCCTAGATCTTCAGTCGTTCAGGGAGGCTCTGCAGGTGTTGCAGCGTCAAGTCGACGACTTGGATGAACTCAAAGCCCGCCATTACCAGGAGATCATGGAACACGAAGAAGAGATCTGGGACTTCGTACAGGGGAAGGTGAGTTTATCCCGCGGACCGACACGGTGGAGCTCTTGTATTGACATATTTTTAAGATATGCCTCGTAGTACGGTCAACCATGGACGTATTCGATAGGTTTACAGCCAAAGCGTACGCGTTTCCGTCGTGGTTTCACGTTCACAAAACTAAACTGGCTACCCTTTTATAGGTCCGACCCAGTAATCGAGCCTATGCTCCAATCCATCCCAGATCCATTTGATTCCTACGGTCCTCCAACGGCGGATGACCGAATCTTCTCCATCCTCCCACCGCTGATGACAACGACTTCCCCTGGGCCCACGAGCATCGCTTCTACACCGCGCCTTGGGACACAAGACCTGGGAATCAGTCCTACGAGACCAAGCTGGATGCCTACCGTTATGAATTTAGGAGCAGGAGGTTACCTAACAGAGACGAACTCGGCGTGGGCAGATGTCTCCTCTCCGTCACGAACGCCTCCAGTTGCCTCACCTCCCAGGTCACCGCCGCAGCAAAGGTCCAAATCGCCGCATCAGAAGGACGGGGGAGCATTTGGAGTGTTCAGGAGGAACTCGCACCCTCCAACATCTGGTGTTGGGACGAAGGCAGAGTCGAAGCTGAGGAATGTATTGACATCCATCGGCGAATCGCGTACTTCAAGTAACGGTTCTAATGGAGCCGAAAAGGATGCAGAATCACCAGACAGTCCAACGAATCCAGAAATCTCGGGTGGAATCAATGGACTGACCAGGTCCGCGTCGGACAAGCTGGGGCAAGCGTTCGGCGGAGATGGCGGCGGCAGAGTGGGAAGTTGGAGTCACGATCCGTCGTCGGATTCAGGCGACGAAAGTGGGAGCGAGACCGGTCTGACGACGCCTAGGCGCTCTGCTGTGTTCATACCGACTTCGTCTAGTCCACCGTCCCCGACGGTCAAGGGGCATGATAGAGAGGCGAACAGGACACCGACGGCAGAACCTATGGCGTTGCCGACTTGAAGGCTGCGTCTTTAGGCCTCCGGTGGTCCTATTCAATGCACTCGAGGCTTCCCTGTTCTGCTTCTTTCACGCCATGCATACACCATATCTTATCTCGACCCCATTCTTCGCTCAGCCCATCAATGTGACCATCTTGGCGCCATCCTTCTCGTGCCTTGGTTCTTACTCGGATGTCTCGTTTCTTGTTTCCACATATCACTCACTTCAACGTGCTCGCAACTCCTTTTCCTACCCGGGCGTCGTATGCCTAACTACACGTCTACTGTCACTTATGAAACCCCGCGTATGATCTTTCGCGCAACTCCCCATCGCTAGGTCACATTACAGGTATCCTCGGTTCACGTGCAATGACCAGGAGACCTCATACCGGCGTCGATTATCACCTACCTCCCCTTGGCTTCCTATCACACGGTGTTTCTCCAGTTTGCCCTTTCAACGTCTCAACCAAGGCACATTTGACGCGGGTTTCGGGAGATCAGCCATGTGTCCATGTCGGGAATTCATACACTTCCAAAGCGTGGCCAAGGTCTTTTTTTTTTTTTTTTGCCACCCGGTGGTCATTCGGAAACCCATCCCTCGCCCGGGTTTTATCCGTTATCTGATACGATCGTTACTAACTCAAGATCAACACGCGCCACGAACCCAAGCCCCCCCCTTTCCCCTCGCTTCTTTTTCACGCAAGCACACACACACACACACACACACTTCATATGCAGAAGGTTCACGCGAGGTTCAGGCGTGGTATGAGGGGAGGGGAGAATGCGGGGGAAATTATCGATCGAGACGTGGGATAACAAAAAGAGATCGGATGGGGTGTGTTGGGAAGTGGGCGTCGTTCATATCGAGATCTCGAGAGCTACTTGGGGCACATTTCGTCTTTTTTTCTCTCCCTTCCAATAGGGTCCCTCGAGGTTATTGTTGTTTTTTCTTCTTCCCCCCGCTGTCTGTTTACCTGCCTGTGCTTTGAAATTTTTTACTTAAGAGTCTGTTCTGCGTACGTTCTTCTGGACACTGCCACTGCATATATATACTAGGGGATCTCAAGGTCGTTTAGCTACTGTGTACATAACCCGACTCGCATTAAAATGAGTAGGCGCGCGTTCTTGCATTTTCAATGAGTGGTCTCATAATTATGTTCGCATTAGGTACTTTTTCCTTGGCGTATTAGAAGAAGGAAGAAGAAGGAAGAACACATCCAAGGCCCGCCCGAGGGTTTTCCATAAAGGAGAGAGAGAAAGAGTCAGAAGGGGTGGGGTTTTTTTTTACGAGAAAGCGGGAGTAAAGTTTATTTCCCCGAGATGAAAAGGCTCTACATTGGGTATATGTATATACCATACCCTGAGCCCAAAGAGAATCCGGTCATGGTCAGGAACCACAAAGAAGAGAAGCCTTCGATTCTGAGATCTGAAGGACACTCCCCCTCCCCCTCCCCCTAATAGAAATGCGTACACCCGTTTCATAACACGCGTGTGCACACACATCTTCGATGCCGTAACGATTGTGGTGGCACATTGTGCAATAGCGGCTTGTGCCAACTAATTAATTTATGTGTGTGATGTTACGAGAAGGGGAGAACGCGATGGGTTTGGCTCGTGTGCGCGCGCGCATCGATCGGGAAATCCCACTTTACCCAGGGGTAACAGGGGAAAGGGAAGTTTTAGCGGAAAGATGTGTGGCGAGTTGAAAGGGTTGGATGGTGATTGTGATGGAAGAAGTGCAAAACGTGGGGTGTGGGGGTTTCTCGTAAAGCGCACATATGTACTCGTGATCGTGGGCGTTATCTTCTAGTTGTGTATCTTCTAGTGAGCAGGGGAGGTAGGCAGAGTGATGACTTGTGAGAGTGGTGAATAAATGGATTGGTGAATTAGTGTCCGTATAGAGCGATGGGATGAGGATATGAGGGGATCGGTGGATAAAAAACTTCAAAGTAGGGAAGAAGGGCTCTTGAAATCTCGACTTCTGAGCCCAATAAGACCGCATTCACACGTCCGAGAAACCCGAATGCGATACCCACCCATAGGGTGCTAAAAATCTGGTATACGCCTTCTAGCCGTTCATGAATCATTCCTCGATCAAGAAAGAACCAAGGAAGGAACGATTACCCCACACACACACACCTCGTAACGAAGGAGAGATCTTGTATGGCATCATGGAGATGAGGGTCCGGAAGTGGATCCTTCTGGGGTCTCGACCTTGGTGGTGCCAACAGCCTATTCTCCGTCCACATTTGTCTTGGCGTTTTGAGATCTGACGCCTCCATGGTCATGAGCATTCTCCAAAGCGTCTCTACGTCCCGCTCCCCCGATCCCGTACTGGTCCAGAACGTCCAACCTAACAGCCGCCGGTGATTCGAGTAGTGGGTCGGTCCCGGTCCCGGTCTTTGGAAACGCTATCACGTCTCGAATGGACGGCGTCTTGCACAGGATGGACATCAACCTGTCGAATCCTGTTTATAGAATAGGGTTTGGTTTTGGGTTTGTGTATGCGCGGTTGTTTGCGGGGTCGTGGGTACAAGGGTTGTCGGGGATGCGGGAGAGACGGGGAAAACCTTTGGTCAGTAAAGAGTGTTCTCGTTCGCTGAGATGGAGCGCCGAGGCCGAGAGAAAAGAGGTCCAAGGATTTCGGTCAGCTGACCATCGAATGTGGGTTCTGATACCGACGAGACCCTCGCAATCCGGCAACCCCGCCGCAAGGGGCGCGGGGTAACACGACAAAAACCCACGAACGTAAGGCGAAAACCGGTCACGCCCGGCAAGTCATCGATCGTGAAGTGACCAAACAGAAAACAAAACTTCACGTCATGAACGGCGCCCCCTCCCACGCCAAACCTGCCGTCAAGACCCGATTTGAAAAAACGTCGTAGCACGGATGGCCGGAATTGCGAAACGAACAAAAAAAGGGTTCGTGAATGTAAAGGCAAATGAAAGAGAGAGAACAAGGGACCGGGGTCATCCGCGGGGAACAAACGGTTGGAACACTCCACTATACGAATTTAGAACGCCGGGGTGGAAGGGAGGGAGAGAACACTTGTTCACGTGCCAGGAGATCCCAAACTCCCGCTGCGCGCACCTCACCCGACCATCCGAAAACCAGCTGAATGCTCTTCGGAACCATCGGTACGGGACTACCTGATGGATGGGAACGCCAGCAGACACGCAGAGATGTTCGAAAAAAGAATCGAGCAAACCAAACCGTCGGGGGAGGGGAGGGGGGCGTCAGGCTATGAGGTTAGCCTATCTGTCGACTGTGGTCGAGCGAACGATTCGGAGCCCAAAATATACGGTCTCGCTGAGGCCACCCGAGATTTTGGCCATCAGAGGGAGATATAACTCTTCCTCTAAGCACGGAAGGTGACGGGCGCCATACATCCCTGCACGTTCTTCTCACATGCTGAAAAACTGGATGCGAAAGGGTCCGCAGAAAAGGAGAGAGAAGGAACGTTCTCGCAGTTGATCGCCAATACAAGGTCGAAAATGGACAAACAATTGCTTACCAAGAGCGATTCCGCCATGGGGAGGGGCTCCACACTTGAGCGCGTGAACCAGGTGACTGAATGATTGACGCTCAGCCTCGTCCAACTAAACCAGCCAAAGTGAACGCCGTGTGAGTGAAGGTCTCGAATCGCACGGAAAAAACGAAGGATGGGCGAATAAAACATCAGCGGCTGGCATCAAAATGCATTGGCCCGATGGCCCGATGTAATAGAAACCATCCGGTGCATGTTCAGAGAAGCTTGAGGCGCGTTCGCATACCAGGGCCGGAAGACCCAGCAGAGACGCATGCAGGATACTGAAACAGTTGTGGTGTGCACTTACCTGGAGTACATTCTGAAACACGTATTCTTGCATCTCGGGGTCGTGTATTCTCACCGAACCACCGCCAATTTCGACCCCATTCAACACGATGTCGTAGTGCTGTCCACGTACCCGACCATAGTCGCCCGCATACAACGCTGGAAGGTCCTCGTACATCGGAGCAGTGAATGGGTGATGGGTGCTGCTCCATCTTCTTCCACGTGTCAAGAATTCCTTATCCTCATCACGACACGAGAATAGCGGAAACTCTGTAACCCACAGAAAATGTGGTGTCGATGGAAGCACGAGCTCGCCTATGGTCAAGGTTAAAAAAATATACCGTCAATCACCCGCGCTTCACTCTGTTAAAAGCCGAAACCCAAAGGTCGTGACACAATGCACCAAATGCGGAGGCGGACAATGCAGACCAAAGGGGATGAACTGAGATTACATAAAGGCACTTACCACGTCGTTGAGCCAACTCTGCCAGTCTCAGGCGCAACCGGCCCAGTGCGGTAGAACCGCCCTAATTCAAGAGAAACAGATTGATGTCAGTAAGATCGTTAGATGAGTAGGGTCAACGATTGAAGGGGGGATGGAGCGAACAAACGGGGAAACACGGCGCACTCTCCCGAATCGAACGAATGGAGATTCCCGAAGAAAGTGACTGACCTCTGGTTTTGCGGGACGATGTGCGCACCAGACGACATCACCGACTCGAAGCTGTAGTTGGCGGTTAACTCTATCACTCACGTCAGGGTGATTTGGGGTTGTCTCCTGCCCCGCACCCCGCTGGAAGTGAGAGAGCCGGTTATCCGCCCACCACGAATTTATGTTTTCCAAAGTCAATTCGACACGTTTCTGTTGATGAGAGGGTGATCGTTATTAGGATTTTGATCGCATATACTCGAACAGGTTAGCGAGTTCACTCACGACGGCGTCCTCGTGATCGTCCTGGCAGATCTGGTCTGCACCCTCGAACGCGGTATCTTGGTCTTTGCGCAGGACTATACATTCCCAGACGCTCTGTGCATCATGTGACTGGGGGAGGATGGGAGGTGATATAACGGCTTCTGTTACGTCTTGGATCTGAATAACATAGGGCATGGGGTGGAGCGACAAAGTTGACGAGTGGGTAAAGTGACACACATATGACATGAGGGGCGGGATGGGAGACCGGACATTGTGGACCGCAGACTTACCTCGAGGCGAAAACGAGTGTCCGGTTTGTCAGAGCCGAACTAGAGATTGAAGGGGGCAAACGGTTGAGTATATATCATCCTTTGTTTCATGACGGCAACAAAAGACCGGTTGGTGTGGTTATGAGTGTTATATTATGGACTTACGCGAGCCATGGCGTCCTGATACGTCATAACGGGGACCTCAGGTAAGTGGACGTTTTCGAGTTGAGACCAGATTTGAGTGATCAGCTGCTCCGCAACCTTTTTTATCTCGTAACCGCCTATACGCCAACGTTCATTGACCGGTCCAGGACATTGAGTTGTGGCGGAAGGAGGGGACCATGAGACGAAGGCCATCTCCAGATCGATCTGAGTGAATTCGGGTTGCCTGTCTTTCCGACCATCCTCGTCACGGAAGCACCGGGCCAGTTGGTAATATTTGTCGATACCGCCAGAGCAGATCAACAACTGCTTGAGCTGCTGCGGTGATTGCGGCAAAGCGTAGAAGAGTGGGGGGCCACCACGGTGGGAACGAAGACGAGTTGGTACAAGGAATTCGCGGGCACCTTCTGGAGTCGACCTGAGGAGAATTGGAGTTTCGACCTCGAGGAAATCTGTGAAAAATGGACGAGGGAGGGGGGCATGAGAGGCAAAGAGGTTTCTCGTGATGTGATGGTACCTAGGTCATGTAGGACATTGCGGACAATGTGGGCAACTCGGCTGCGTTTACGCAAGTTTTGTGACAAAGCGGATCGACGAAGGTCCAAGTAGCGGTATTTGGCGCGGAGATCGTCGTTGGCCTACCGGAAAAATGAAAAAATCGTGTTGATGGCGGGGTGGGGAGGAGACACTCACGAGGTTATGATTATCCAATGGAGAGAAAGGGAGGTTTCGGCTGGCGGGATTTAGGACAATAAATTCTTGGACCGACACTTCTATTGATCCTGTTGGATCCTTGAGGATGAGATCAGAACATCGAGAACAGGTTGCGTAAGGGGGGGAACATACGCTGCGCTTGGAATGGTCTGGTCTCGATCTGACGCGCCCTTGAATTAGAACGACGGATTCGGGTGGAACAGCTGACAGGGCGGCGAGTTTGTTGACACTTGTGAGGTCGCGGTGAACAACCAACTGTGTGGTGCCATATGAATCCTTGAGGGGGAAAAAAGAGAGGGACTTGGATGCTTTCCTATAGAGACGTAAGCAAGGAGGGGAGCGATGGAATGGGGGAGAGGGACCTTTCGGGTAAGAGCCAACCGGAAAGGACTACGTTGGTATCTATGTCGTGTTCTGACAGGGCTCCACAATTGTGTGTTCTTTGAGGGAAAGGGCCTGAAATTGAAGTGGGGAGGGGGGGGATAAGTCCGCGTTGGTAATCGCCGCAGATAGATAAACTCTAGCAGACCGGAATGCGCGTTGCGACGTGTCAAACGTTTCGAGGTGAATGCGAGGGGGAGTATCGGGCGAATCCAGCCGGATTTGACGCGACAGTTGGTCACGAGGCCAAACATTCGTACGGGGGTTGGGTCGACAGCGTTGGCGGAGGGAGGGGGTGAGTGTGTTGTGTTGAAATAAACGCCGAACGGGTGCCGATGATCGTCCGGGAGAGAGACAAGTGGACCATCAGTTCGTTGATTGATTCCGGATCTCGTCTGGACGCTTTTCCCGTTGAAGGATGTCGTATCCGTACCAAAGGCGAGGACGGATCAGTTTTGGATGCGACCAGACGGGAGGCTTTCCCTCATCCACATCTTCATCTAATCGACACAGCACACTCTCACTTTCCCAGCTGCGAGGCGTCAATCATCCTCACTGCATATATATATATAAATCTCTCCCTCTCCATCTGTCCCCTCCTCTAACAATTCTCATGTTCACAATGTCCCACTCATCCTTCCCTCCCGAACTCTTGGATTCCATCTGCAGTCTCCTCCTGCCAGCCGATCTCCTCTCCCTCGCAAGCGCAAACTACACCCTCAGCGCCGTAGCCCAGCGGACGCTATACAGGAATATTTCCATTACCCCCGCCACCAGCAACCTCTCCGTCCTCAACACCCTCGCTGCCCGTCCACACATTGCCACTCACGTCCGAACATTCTCAATCACCGTTCACCATGAGCAGCCGAACCCCTTCTACACTCTTCTCGCAAAAGCCCTTGAGCAGATGACGGAACTCACCTCGCTCACAATCTTCCTCGATGTGGACGCCAGTCACGTCCTCAACTCCGACGCACGCTATCTAAACCTGACATCGTTTGCCTCTTCTTTCTCCTTCGACTCACACCTAGTCGACTTCCTCAGTCGCACACCCGCCGTCGTCGACCTCCAAGTCGGCTCCACTCTCCCCTCCAACGATCAATCCGAAATTAATCTTCCTCCGACCTCCATTCCTAATTTGGTTCGCTTCACTGGGCCTTACCATACTGCTCGAATCGTCGTCCCTCAAAGACCGATAGAGGCTCTCTTTTTGTCTCAAGTCATCTCGGACGATTCCATCTTTGCTCAATTGTCTCTGTCCAAATCAAATATCACCATCTTCGACGCCGTAGTCAGCCTGGGTTTACTCCCCTGCGTCACCGCCATTTCCCAAGTCATGCCTTCGCTTCACTACCTTCGCTTGATGACCGTCGCCCCATTGGACGAACACTTTGATCCAGTACGTTGCCACTCATCTCAAATTCCTTTTCCGAATCGTCTCACCTTTCTTTCTCCAGTCTCTTTACCAACAGCTTTCTGACGCCCTTGGATCCATGTCGGCCCTCGCTTCTTTCGAATACTCCGGAATGAATTGGACTTGCTGGAACGATTCCGGCTCGAAGCGCGTCTGGCAATCAAGTCCTCCATCACCAGACCCTGACGTTCCTCAGCCGCCGGCCGACCACCTGGACGATATTTTCGAATTCTCGGAAAATATGATCCTATTTTAGTCGCTCCACCATACATCCTTGCACCTCCGTTCTGCACTATCACCCGTCTCTTCGCAACCCTTGCACGTACTAATTTATCATCCTAGCTTTCCCTCTCTTAGACACATACGTACGTACATAATCTTCCAGCACTCACCTTTTGTTCAGTCTGCATTTCTAGTCCTCCTGTTGTCAAACCTTGCTGTAATCATAATCTTTTCTTTTCATTCTGCCTATACCAATCACTCAAATTTCACCCCGTCGTCATTCCAACTCCCGCAACGCTCGCGACATGAACTCCTCTGCCGTCATGACCGACAACGAGAACAATTCCGAACTTTCTGGAGATCGCCTCACCACCGCTTCCCTCCTACCACCAACATACTTTGCCGCCACACCAATATATCCCTCATCACCTTCCTTTCCTCGTCCGTCAGGGACTCGGAAAATATCAAACGCCCATCCCTTGAGAATGATCCCATCCACCTTCACTCTGTTCTTCGCCTTATCGTATTCTATCCGTTTGAAGTCGAACCCGAGACCCAATCCCAACGCCTTCGTGTACGCTTCTTTCAGCGTCCAGATAAGATAAAAGTGATAAACTGCCTCGGAAGACGAAACCGCTGGTGTTGGGTTCAGGGTTTCCTTTTCGTATGGAGTGAGCTGCAAAAAAAAAAAAAGATTCCCCGGTCGCGTATGGAGATGCGTGCACCGGAAAATCAAACAATCACCAAAGAGCGGGATGAAAACAAAATCATAAGCCAATCGTTACGTGCTCCGGGTTTCGGGGAAGCGCAAAGAACGGTGGGGGGTGGGAACGGAGCGGGATCACGGAATCGCGGAGAAAAAACGGAGTGAAGCGTGGGCGGGGGCAGAACGGACAAGGGGTGAAGGAAACGAGGTATGTGTACGTACTGCATCTCCGACGGTTTCCACGAAACTTTCAAAGGTAAACCGGTCTGGGATTGATAAATGCATCACATCCACCCCGATGCGGTGGGCTGGCGGGTCGATCCATGGTTGGTCCACACCCGTTCCGACTTCGAACCCCATCGCGATCAGGCCCGCGTCGTGCGTGACATTGTACCCTACGCGAAGTTGTTCGTGTTCAGCCAAGTCCGTGATCGGCTGGTGTGCCCCCCCCCAACAGGATCGTTTGTTTCGCATATCGTGCGTTGTGTCCAGGATGGGACATTTTGATAACGGGACAGGTACACCCACCGCACGCGTACCGTCGGTTGTAAGTTTTGCAAAGATGAAAAAGTAAGATTTTGATTAGTTTCTGCTCAAAGAACCAAAAGGCGTGTCTCACCGTGCAAATATATGGTTTGTTCGCCTCCGTCTTGGCGAACTTCATAGACGAAACCGGTACGCCACGTTCGTGCAACATCAGCCTAGGAAGCAGATTGCCGACGAGAGATCCTGCAGGTGACGCAAGTGCAACAACAACGCGACCACGGCACGCGTCATCAGCATCACGAGACGAGAAAACGAGGTGAAGAAAAGGAAACGAAATCAGCCCGTGTTATCTCTTCTCGTTACCCCCGAGGCTCGGTCCTCGACCCTAGGTCGGTCCAAGAGGGGATCGAAGAAGTAGAGAGATAAGAGAAGACCCACTGAATGCATCCTCCCTTCGAAAGAATCTCTTGATCTTCGTTTGAGCGGGCTCATCCACAAACTGCAATCCCCGGCTATAATACTAGAAAAAAACAAGGGTTGTGCGGGTGCGGGGGGTCAGATCAAAACAAAGTCCGGAAAGCGAGATGCAGATAAACGTGCCAATGACCACGCACGGTCTCGAAGGTTGCACTCTTGAGTGTGGAGATGTCGAGCGTGATGGCCCAAACCTTCATCTTTCAATCTCAAAGCGAGTGGATATCTCCAAGGGGCGTCCGAATAAGAAATCTTGAATCTCTGGGGACCAGGTGGACCTCGCTGATGGGATGGGCGGTGTAACTAAACCCGGTTTCGGTCAATTCCGAATTCGAAGTGCGACCCGCGAGCACGCGTCCGTCGAGAGTAGATCTTACCACCTTTGACTCTTGGTGACGTGAATACATGCGAGCATCCCAAAAGAAAGGAAGCAGATCTAATACTTTCCTACTCAACGGGAGCTGGACCTTAGGCCTTACCCCGATTGTTCGAGTTCAACGAACGTTTGAAGCACTCGAAGCCTCGAACAGAAGATTTTTGTTCAACAGAACAAACGAGCCTGGGCTCAGATTTAAAAAAGGGTCGCTTTGACATATCTACACCCATCGTGAAGGACTTGAAGTACTCGTGGCACGACGGAGTGTGATCTGTTTGCCGAGCCAACGATCACCATCGACAGCCTGATTATATCTTATCTCCTTCTCAACCGACTCGGGTTCCCAACAAAATAACCCCAACGCTTTCACCATCTGAACGCCGTCTGACGTCGGCAATCCGTAAGCATCGGGGCGCACGGGGCCCACTCGCCAAAACCACGTTGCTGGGTAAATTGGAGATTTTAGGTATTTAACCTCATAACCCATGCCCGAACACATACCAAGATTTTGCGAGCCCCTAAATCCATATACTTTTTACCCGATGGCCACAAGGCCGCTCCGACTCGCACCTCGAGCGCGAAGAGAACAGAGCATCCTAGGCAAAATGAAGCTGCTGACGCACGACGTCGGCGGCTATGCACCAATAAAATGTGGTCTTTGCGGAACTGAATTGATATGACGGCCGCCACATCACTTCAAGAATTTATCTGCCAACAGAGACCCACATCCACAACGGAATGCACCCGTAAGCAACTTCGTGAACTAGGCGAGTCGGTTGGAAAAAGTTCGTGACCTAACAATTCAATATCGACTTCGCGTGATTCCGGTTCGAAGCTCTCAGCACGAGCGGCCGGAAAAACG